>JAABUJ010000110.1_pt1 | contig 182229 bp, 223 predicted proteins | sample 5559131 | NCBI WGS metagenome assembly JAABUJ01 (sample SAMN10711875, study PRJNA513366) | rock metagenome | isolation source: Antarctica rocks | place: Antarctica: Victoria Land, Mt New Zealand nord | collected 2016-01-07
TGGCTGTGCAGGGGGGTCAGTTTCTGCAGCTCAGCGCCTTGCAAACGGTGCATGCTCTGCCTGCGACGCTCTGCTGCAAACTGACATCCGCAAGCATGCCGTTCCTGACAAGTGCCGCCCGGAACGAAGCCACAAGCAGCGACAGCGGCGCGGGGAATGCGCACCCGTCGAAGCGAATGTCCTCGATGTCTATCGTCCTCCTGCGGGAGACTGCAGCCGCGCCGACAGCGGGGGCGCGCGGCGCCTGCAGCAGATACGCCGCTGGGTATCAGGGCCATGTTGTGGCGCATAAATGCAGAGGGTGGCCTTGTGCATCTTGCTGCGCACTTTGCCGGCAAACGCTCTGCCGACGCTGGGGGGCATGCAGCCTTGCGTGCAACAGCTTGTGCCAGTCGAGCACAAGCTTGAGACATACACCTTCAGCCTCTGAACACGATCAGCATGGTGGCCGCACCTCCGTGGAGGTCTTGACCGCGAGCTCGGTGCGCGACGCCGCGTCCAGCAGCGAAGGCCGGCCCGGCTGCGGGGCCGGCGCAGGCACCTCGCGCCACTTCAGGCCCTGCCGCAATCCCGCACGGCACGCCGCTATGCACACCATATTTTGGACATGTACGGCTGACTTTTAGCAGCGAGGTGGTATTGTGCAGCACCCAAGCAGCTTGTGCACAGCTTGGGCTTGTGCGTCTGACAGACAAGCTGAGGCAGCAGAGGACAGACAAGCTGAGGCAGCAGAGGACCGACAAGCTGAGGCAGCAGAGGACCAAGTCCGCTGCACCCAGGCGACAAGTTTGTGAGGCAACGAGATTGTGACGGGCAAGCAGCAGCACCTTGCCGTCGTTGTACACAGCATAGCGCTGGACGCTCCGCACAGCCTTGCCCCTGCGCGATGACCGCACATAGGCTCAGAACACATTTGGCTGTGCAGGGGGGTCAGTTTCTGCAGCTCAGCGCCTTGCAAACGGTGCATGCTCTGCCTGCGACGCTCTGCTGCAAACTGACATCCGCAAGCATGCCGTTCCTGACAAGTGCCGCCCGGAACGATGCCACAAGCAGCGAGAGCGGCGCGGGGAATGCGCACCCGTCGAAGCGAATGTCCTCGATGTCCACTGTCCACGGCCCAGCGCACCTGCGGCAGGGGGCATGTTTAGAGAGTCGAGGCAGTATCCTGGCGCCCATGCCGCGGGGTTGCCACCACGACGGGCCGCACCGTCGTGCGGGGTGCCTGGTGTGCAGCACTTGGTGCATCGAGGCTGTGCTGTGCCACTTCAGCAGTGGCCAGCAGCCAGTGCTGCGGACAGACATCAACGGCAACATAACAAGATGTCACCCCCGGCACCCGCACCGGGCACCACAACACGCCAGCAGCCCACAGACCTGGCACTGAGAGTCACAGAGCACACACAAGAGCTTCAGCGCCAGCACTCACCCGTCCAGCGATCGGCGGCGCCAGTCCATGCTACCATCCATTGCAGTCATGTTGTATAATGGTGTCCAAGCAGCCGTGTCCCTCCAGCAGGCTTCAGGATCCAAGGCTGCAAGGCTGGTTGTGAGAAAAGTCACCAGGGGCTCCAAGTCTGGGACTCAGCCCTCAGGGTTTACAGGAGGGTGCTGCCCAGGCACGTGCCTTGGCAACTACAGCTACAGCTCCCTGAGCTCAACACACTCAGTGCACTTAGAGCCTTCCTTCCTTCCTGAGCTCTACATCAAGCATGGGTGCTCCAGACGCCGTGCAAACTCTGCTGTCTGTGGACGAGCTGCGCTGGCGCGGCTGCGAGGAGAGCGCCGCAGACCTGCTGCTCACATTGCACTGCTTGCCGGCGTCGCTGCAAGGTCCAGTGGGAGAGGCCGCGTATATGCTGGCACGCAGCGTTAAGCCGCAAACACTTGCCGCTGCACACCGTGGCACTGGGCATTGTCTGCGCATCACACCTTGCTACCGCTCGCAGGCACTCTCCCTGCTGATAGTGGGCAGCAACAGCAGGGCGCTTGCCCTCCTGGCTCGACTAGGCTGCAAGTTCAGGCTGTCGAGCGCAGCGCTGACCATCAAGCACGTCCTGTCCGCCCCCGACCTGCTCCATACTGTGCCGGCGCACCGTGAGGGAGACCCCGTGCAATACTGCCGGTCTGCTCTACCAGGCAGGTAGCCCCACGAAGCGAGGGTTGCTGCTGCTGCCTTCATCTGAGCGTGCATGAAGTTGCGTACGCAAGAGTGAGATACACAGTACATAGCGGCGCGTTGCCACGCAGGAGCGCTGCTTTCAGCGCTGCAGCAGGGCCTCTCGCCAGGAGCGCCCTTTTGGGCCGCGCACGACTACCACAGCCGTGAAGCACCCTTCTTCTCCTACTGTTATGACCCGGCACGTGCTCCCTCCTGTGCAGTGCCTGTGCGTGAGCACCCACCCGCCCAGAGTGACTAAACAGCCACCTGCCCAACAGGCTGACGCGCCGAGCAACGCAGTGGAGGCAGCAGTGTGTCACCTGCATGCTCTGCTGAGCAAGCGGCGCCGCCTGGAGCCTGGAGCCGTTGCTGAGTGGTGGGTGCATGGCCGGAGCTGCGGCGCGGCGCACGGCCTGCACTTTGACGTGGACGAGACGCGCCTGCGGCGCGGCAAGCGCGCGTACAGCCTGCGGCACCCGGTGCGCTCAAGCAGGCTCGGCTCCGCTCTGGTGGCCAGGACCTCGCACACGCTCCTCGTGAACAAGAGGTTCGCAAGGGGTGGCCGCCCTGCACGACTTGCGCGCAGACGGGTGTCGGGGTCGGGCCTCACCAGTGGCCCGGCCCTCGCGCTTCCCAGCGGCAGCGCGGCCAGGCGAGGGGGCCAGGCGAGGGGGCCTGCCGCGCGCGCAGGCGCTCAGCAGCGTGCTGTTCCTGTGCGGCGCGGCGGCGGGCGCGGCCTGGGGCCCCACGCTCGTGATCGAGCAGACGCCGGCGTCGCCGCCCGGCGCGCGCGCCTGGGCCGCGCCGGCCGCCGCCAACTGCCTGGTCGCCTTCCCCGGCAGCTTCCTGCACGGCGTCCTGCCCGGCGCGCCCCGCGCCTGGCCGGCCCTGCCGCCTCAAGCGGCTCACGCTCCGGGCCTGCAGCGGACGCGCGCCGGCGCCTGGTCGCCTCCACCCACCGGTCTGCTGCATGGCCCCTGTCCTGCTCAGCACGGGCCAATGTTGCCTGCTGATTTGCCAGGAACTGCCGCCCAGCTCGATTCATGTTGTCACAGTATGCAGCCAAGTACCGTCCCCCTCTGGCATGCCACCCCGCTCCTGTGAGCTGTTGCAGCATGTCATGATGCAGGCCGCATGTCATCAGAGCGGTCTGCACCCGCAGTCAGCAGTGACAGACGCTGAAGCACTTACCAGCAAGTCTCGAAGGAGGCCCAACACCCTGCTACACGCATTGCACGGCAGGGTGCGGCGAGAGCGCCGCGCAGCGCACGACGCTGGTGGTCGCCTGGTGGCCGCGCAGGGAGCAGCCAAGGCCGCGGAGGCCCGGTCTGGGCCCCGCCATGCGGCTGCCCCGGGATGAGGCCCCGGCGCCCGCCTGGCTGGCGGCCCTTGCATGGCCGCGCGGGGCGAGCGCGGCGCGGGAGGAAGGCAGCGCGCCGGGCGGCAGAGCTGATGGGAGCGGCGGACGCAGCGGCGCGCGCGCATGCGGCACCAGGGAGAGCGCAGCCAACCCAGATTTCACATGCCCGCCGGTCGTTTCGCCTGCTTGGGAGCCCGTCGCAGCGGGCTCAGCTCGTGCTGCCGAGTGGGGCGCCTGCCCGCTGCCCAATCTGCGATTCTTTCTGCGCTCTGCGGACGAGCTCTCCAAGGTCTACATGCCGGCGTGAGCTTGCCAGCTCGGCGTTGCAATTCCCTGGTGTCCGTGTAGCGACCTGCACTCACTGGCTTGCTTACACAGAACTGTGCGCCTGAACTGACGTGCACACTCCCATGGGAAGCCACACGAGGAACGCTCTGACTAACACGCCGTAATTAGGCAGAAGGCAGTCTTGCAGGGGCACTAAGCGACACATCAGAGAAGAATGGCATGCGCTATCGACCAACAGGGGAAGTAACGAGCACTACAGACAAGTCCTCAGTGCTAGACGGACCCCATAAACATGTCTCTGGCCCGCAACCTTTCTGAAAAAGACAGATCTGTCAGTGCTTGCTTTGATTGGCTCTATATATTCCTGAAACATTGGCAGCGGTCACGGCTCGCCCCGCCCAGCAGGCGTCGCACCGGCCCTCCTGGGCGTCGCATTGGTGCTCGGCACGTCGGACGCCCCGTCGTCGTCGTCCTCCTCGTGCTGCTGCGCCATTGGCTGCGCGCCGTGCAGCCGCCCTCGCTGAGGCCGCAGGGAGGCAGACGGCCAGCAGGGCGCCGCAGTCAAGCGCGCGTGCAGCACCCCAGACAGATGGCATGATCTGGCGGCCGCTCAGGTCAGCGGCCGCCTGGTCGTGTGCCGGGCCGGGCGGCTACGCCGGCGTCGCATGCCTCGCGCTGCACATGGCTGTCACAAGGCTGGCTAGCGTGCGAACGCGCTCTGGCGCGGCAGCAGCACCAGGCCGCAGCCTCACGCACGCCGCCCGGCTTGGGTGCAGGCTCGGCCAACAAGCTCGCGTGACTGCACTGTGCTGGGGCGCCTCTCGCGAGGCCGCGCCTGGTGGCCGGCGAGCACGCGGTCCATGCTGGCGGCCTCCTGCATCACGGCCGCGTGCTCGTCCTCGTCGAACTTGAACGCGGGCGCCAGGTACTGCGCCTCCTTCACGTCGGTGAAGCCCTTGCCCACCATCTGCGCGGCCCCGCCCGAGCGCGCGCCGCGCTCATCAGCGCCGCCGGGGGAGCGAGCCTGGTGGGCCGGAGCCTGCGCTGCACATGGGCCCCGGGCATGCTTAACACTGTGGGAAGGGTACGTCACGGGCAATGTCCAGTTGTCCTTCCTGCAGCCATCTCTCTTGGATGCAAAGCAGAGGCCGGGGGCTGTGCGCAAGTCTGCATTCGATCCTTCTGCTGGGCTGCAGCCGGCGTCGCGCCCGAGCGCAAGGCTGGGGCACATCAGAGACGACAGCATGCCGGCGGGGTCGTGCGCCAAGCAGGAGAGCAAACGCTGCCCACCCTACCCCTACACCGCGCCGGTGCGCGAGCGGCGCGCGCGGCGCCGGGGCGCGCGCCTGGCGGTACTCGTCCAGGTCGACGGCCGCGCGCAGCGACAGCACCTGGAACGGCCGCGTGAAGACGCCCGAGCAGAAGAACGCGAACAGCAGCGTGAGCGGCAGCAGCGGGATGACCAGGATCGCTGGCACGACCGCGATCTTGATGCCGAGCAGCGCCAGCATGGCCAGCTGGAAGATGATGAGCGCCGCGATGACCTGGTAGAAGAACATGGTCCAGATCTGGCGCCCGGCGCGCGCGCGCGCGCCTCAGCGCCCTGCGCCTCAACCCCGACCCTATACCTCCGCCAGGGCAGCCAGCCACGCGCGTGCCCACCGGCGCCCCGCACAGCGAGGCAGCGCCTGGGCGTCGTGCGCGGCTGCTGCCAGGGGGCGCGGCGGGCTGCGGCAGGCAGGAGCAGCCCGGCGACAGCAGGCCAGGGGCGTCTGCCCGCGACGCCGGGCGGCGCGGGCGGGAGAGCGCGACGAGCGGGGCCGCGCACCCGGCCGCCCGACTGGAAGCGCGCGCGCATGACGTACAGCATGTTGTACTTCTCCGTCACGGTGTTGACCAGGAAGTAGACCAGCGCCATGGGCGGCAGCAGCGGGTTCATGCAGCAGAAGGTGAGGCCCAGCAGGATCGTGATCGTGTGCGTGGGCACCTGCGCGACCCGGCAGCCGCTCGCCTCCTGCACACATGCGCGACGCCCGTGCCGAACGCAGGAGACGGCGCGGGCGCGACCGGCATCGGCCGCGGCACTCTGCTGACCCAGCAGGGCGGCGCACGGGATGGGGCAGGGGCGGGGCAGGGAGCCCAGGTGGCAGAGCGGCACGGGCGCGGCGGCTTGCACCCCGCCATGGCTGCCAGCACGCTGGCACGCTGGAGCAGTTTCTTCCGCCGCATGGCGCGCGCGCGAGCGCCGGCGCCGCGCCCGGGGGCGCGCCTTGCTGCCGTACGACATGAACTGGTTCTGCCACAGGCGGGCCTTGGCGCGCTCGGTGGCCGCGAAGAAGCTGAGCACCCAGAAGATGACCAGCGACGGCAGGTTCAGGAACATGATGGGCGTGATCGCCAGCGCCTGCGCGCGCCCCCGGCCGCCGCCGCGCCTCACGCACGCGCGCAGCGGCCCCCGCGCTGGGCGCGCGTCGCGGCCCCCGCGCTGGGCGCGCGTCGCGGCCATGGACGCGCGTCGCAGAGATCGAGACCGCGCTAAGCAGCCTCGGACGCCCAGATGCACCTGAACGGGCTCCCAGTCCCCGAGCAGGCCGGCCTTGCGCGCCTGTTGGCGTGCGAGCAACAGGCGGCGGCGCGCAAGCGACAGGCGGCAAGCGAGGGGGCGGCCGCCCAGCGCGCAGCTGGGCCGCACGTTGGTCTCCACGTAGGTCAGGAAGAAGATGGACGTCATCGGCGCGGCCGTGCCGAGCGTCTGCAGGAACGTGGCCGGCTGCTCCACAAACACCTTGATCTGCGACGCGATCGAGCCCGCCACCAGCGTGCCGAAGAAGACCGTCACGATCTGCGCGCGCGCGGCCCGGGTCAGCCCGCGCGGCGCGGCGGCGCCGGCGGCGCCGGCGGCGCCGGCGCGGCAGGCCAGCGCCGCGGAGCGAGCTTGCACCCCATCGCGCTCGCGCGGGGGCAGGCGCGCAGCCCCGCGCAGGCTCTGCCCGAAGCAGGCTCTGCCGAGCAGCGCGCGCAGGGCGCGGCGGGCAGGGCGCGGCACGGCGCGCGGCGCGCGCGGCCGGCGCGCGCCTGGAACACGTAGTACTTGGTCACGACCGAGAAGTCCAGCATGCTCTGCGAGAAGAGCCCCTGCACGCGGCCCATGATGGCCAGCAGCCACGGCAGCAGCGCCAGGAAGATGCGCAGCACCAGGCCTGCGCGCGCGCGCGCGCGCGCCCGGCTCTGGCGCGCCCCACGCCGGGCACCGGGCTTGCGGCGCCGCGCGGGCACGACAGGGACATGTCAAGGCGGAGCCGGACGGCGGGGCCCGTGCGGCGCTGCAGACGGAGCCTCCGCGCATGCGCGGATCAGGCGGAGCCCGGCGGCGGAGCTGGTCGGAGGTGGTGGGGAGGCAGGGGCGCGCGCGCGGGGCGGGCCGCACTGGGCAGGATGGCGGTGATGATGGAGTCCAGCACGGGCGCGTGCAGGATGAAGTGCAGCACCTTGTTCTTGTCCAGCACCTCCACCGCCAGCAGGCCTTGCACCAGGCCGATGGGGATCTGCCGCAGGCGCGGCGTCAGCGCGCGCGCGTTGTGGCGCGCGTGTGCTTTTTTCCACGATGCAGGCCACACGACAGCGGTGCACATACGGCCGGCCTTGCCGCCGCAGCTGCAGCTACCGGCATGCCGACCTGGGGCGGCAGCTAGCAAGGGCACGCCAGGCCGCTTTGGGTCCACGCTGCAGAGCCGCGGCGGCGCGGCCAGCGTGGGGCGGCGCGTGTGGCATGTCAGAGCGCGGGGCCCTGCGCGCGCCGCGCGCCGGCCGCGGGTGCGCACCAGGTAGAAGAGCGCCAGGCAGACGAAGGCGCCCCAGATGAGCAGCGAGCGGACGCTGCGCTCCCATGCGCGCCACCTGCGCGCGCGCGCCCGGCCGCGGCCTGGCACCCAGGGCCATGCCGGGGCACACCCCCAGCTCAAGGTCATGGCCGGCCTCCCCAACAACAGTGTTGTTCCCTGCCCTCTGGACTGGAGGCCAGGCAAGAGGCGCGGAGCGTCATTACACAGGCGACGACTCTATGTGTGGCCAGAGGGCGTCCCGAGGTGTTGCAGGCGAGCGGCGCGGCGCCCCGTGGGAAGTCGCCCCCTTACCGCGCTCATGCAGCGAGTGGCGTGGAGAACGGCTGGGCGGCCGGGCGCACACCGCAGGTTCTTCCACAGCAGCTCATTGAAGTGCGGCGCGGCGGTCACGCGCCAGGCGGTCGTGTCTGAGTGCAGCGTCGTGCTGACGGCCGTCACCTGCGCCCGGCACGTCCTGCCGCCGGCCGCCCCGCCCGCGCGTCAGTGCGCGGCGCACCGCACGCCTCGCCTGTCCGCGCCGCCCCGCGCGTGCCGACTCGGCAGCAGCCCCAGGGTCAACGTGTTGAACGCCGCCCGGGGTGACAGCACGCGGTCTGCCCGGCTGCGCCCGCTGCCCTGCAAGGCCCCATGGGTGCGGGGCCGGGCCCGGTGGCGCGGCCGGTCGCGATCGCGCAGCACAGGCGCGCGCGCGCAGCGGCCGGGCCAGCAGGCAGGGCGCGCACTTGTATGTCACGAACGCGCTCGGCACGGTGGACGCCTTGGATGCCTGCTGCTCGTCGCGGATCTGCCGCCGCAGCTCCTCCAGGCGCGCCACGTAGAACTGCGTGGCCCCCACGCGCGTGCTCAGCGGGCTGGAGCCGTTTTCTGTGCATGCTGGGGGCGCCGTGCCAGGCCAGTGCCATGCACGCTGGACCCGCGGCTGCGCTGCGCCCCTGGTGCCACACCCTCCATGACCCCTTCGCTGAGCTGCGCCAGGCGCCCCTTGCACGCCGACACATTACAGCCAAGGACCCGACAATATCATAATGCGCGCAGAGCGCATGCGCAGGGTGGCTGGCACGGAGTCTGCTTTTTGCGTCATTGTGTCTGCATGCAAAGCGGGGAGGGCCTGGCCGCGTGCCACCAGGCCGCACTCTCCACACCGAGCGCTGGGCGCCGGCCGGGGCCCAGCCCGGACACGCCGCTCGCAATTGCAGGGCTGCAGAGCATCCAAAACAGAGCGTCCTCCGCACCTCCATCGAGTCGGTCTTCATGGGGCTGACGCCGTACTTCTCGCGGCCCCAGGCGCCGTACTTAACGCCCACGACGCGCATCTGCGCCCCGCGCCGCCCGCGTCAGCCGCGGCGCGCGCCAGGCTCCCCACCATACCTGATCCCGCTGGCCAGCCTGCTGCAGCGGGCTCGCCTAGCGCAGCAGTCTCACTCGCGACCCTCGTGCCCGCTCTGCGCTCTTCTGCTCCGCGAGCGCACAGCCCTGCAGTGCCCACAAGACATGGCCCCCTCCGGCGCACGCGCGTCGCCGCCAGAGGGCGGGACCGCGCGCACATGGTCAGGGCCGGGTTCGCTGGAAGGCCGGGGCGGCCGGCGCGCGCCGCCCCGGGCTGGGCGGCGCCTGCTTGCGCTGGATCTTCTTGTGGCGACGCTGCAGGGTCGGGGTCTGGGTCAGGGTCGCTGGAGGGCCCCGGGCGGCGGCGCGCCTGCTTGCGCTTGATCTTCTTGTGGCGCCGCTTCTTGGACGTGTAGTCGTCCAGCAGGTCGGTCAGGTTGCTGTGCAGCTTCTCGTACTCCTCCACCAGGTTGTCCAGCTTGGCGGTGTCGTAGACCACGTGCACCGCCTGCACCTCGCCCGGGAACAGCGTGGCCATCTCGCGCTCCACAAACTGCGCGCGCGCGCGCGCCCAGCGCGTCAGCTCGTTGCCAGGCCACCTGCACTGTCAATGTCGCTTCACAATATTTTATTCCACCACCATAACCAACTGGATGCGGCACATCCGCCATTTCAGCAATCGGGTGCGGGTGCGTCCGCCGCTTGTATTCCAATCGACAACCCCGCGGTCGCTGCCCCAGCGGCATATCGCGTGAGCCGAGAGAGGCTGGTCAAGGAGGCAGGCACCGCAAGACGCGGCGCGCATTCTGTGCGTGTCCCACCCACACTGCGGATGTGGCAGGAGCGAATGCCGCAGATTGCCAGAGTGAGAAGCCCGTCTCGTGCGAGTGCAGGCGAGCGCCGACATGCAGAACATGACACGCACGACGCCGCTGCGCCCGCCGCTCGGGAGGCAAGCAATGCAAACAGCATGCGCCGGCTCAGGCAGGCACGCCGCGGGAGCCGCTCGGCCTTGCAGCGCGGCGGGGCGCCCCCTGCGCGCCAGGGGCCCGCCGCGGCGCGCGCCTGCTGCATGGTGAGGCCATTGGAGAGCAGCTCGCGGGCCTGGCCCCAGGCGTTGGTGCTCGTCAGGCTCTGCCACCCCTGGTCCGGCTTGGGCTTGGCGTTGGCGATCTCCGGCTCGTCCTTCTTGCGCACCGACCACTGCCCCTCCGCATCCTGGCTCGCCGCGCCGGCGCCCCCTGCCGGCGCGCCCGCGCGCGCGCTCAGCGCCGCGGCCCGACCCTGGCAAGCGCAGCCAGGACGGGCGGCCCACGCTGCTGGTTCGGCCCTGCCTGGGTGAGCCTGCGCGGGTCGCTCACGCGGCCGGCGCCGCGGCTGCGCAAGTCAGGCGCGGAGCGCCCAGCGCTTGCTTGCAGAGCGCCTACGACCGCATGACCCATGCGCGCAGGGACCCCTCGAGGGGGCTCCTCGCTCGAGCTGACAGCCGCCAGGCACCCCATGCTCGCCCGCCCAGTATCTGCGGCGCACCGTCCTTGCCGACGTCGTCGGAGGCCTGCAGGCTGGAGTTGCTCCGCGCGAGCGTCTCCGGCGGGTCGAAGAACTTCTCGTCGCCCGCCGCCGTGCGCTGCACGCCCGTCGCGCCGTGCTGCCTGCCCGCCGCGCGGCCAGGCTAGTGAAGTCACGTGCTACAGTGGGCGACCGGGGGTGAAGTGATGCACGTGACACCTCTACCCGTACGCACTGCGCGTCAAGAGCCCACAGGTCACGCGTGCGTGCACAGGCCCGGCGTTCGTCCCCTCCTCATTGGCACATGTGATGATGGGTGTCTGGATGCCAGCACGGCCTGGTTTGCAGAGTCTTGCGCGCAGGCAGCGGTCGCTGGGACCGCGCCAGCGTCTGGCGGCAGGCGGGCCGCACCGCGTGGTGATGAGCGTGTTGGCCAGCTTGCCGGCGGTCGCCTGCACGCCCTTCTCGCCCAGGCTGACCGCGCGGCCGATGTAGCGCTTGGCCGGGTTCTTCACCGCGCCGGGCAGCACGGCGAGCACGGTGGCGTCCAGGCGGTGCAGCGGCGTGCCGTACGACACGCCCGGGATGTCCTGCACCAGCACCGTGTGCGCCTCCGCGCCCTGCTCCGTCTGCAGGTAGCGCAGCCGCATCTGCACCGCCTCGCGGCTGTAGCGCCACAGCAGCTGCGCGCGCGCGCGCGCGCGCGCCGCGTCAGCGCCCGGCGCGCCCTGACCGCGGGCGGAGCGGCCGCGCCACTGAACCCGGCCGCTTCGGCGCGCCAGCCGCGCAGCGGGCCCTCACGGCCTCTCCGCCGGGTGCCTCGCAGCACAGCTGTGGCGCTCCTGCAGCCCACAGCTCAAGCACGGGGCAGCGCTCAAGCATGGCCTGCTTGAGCTACATGCGCCTGCTCGGGCAGACCCCCTCCTCTTCCACAGTAGGCATGTCTGGCATGTCAGCACCCGGCCACACACACTGCGTGCCCACGTCTGGCTCGCGCAGGCCGCGGCGCTCTCACAATGGCCACTAGGCATCCAGAATGACACACACTAGACAGGCGCAGGGGTTACAGATCGTCCCCGCAGGGCATGCGAGCAGTTGGAAGGGCCTGACGAAGCGGAGACGGGTAAAGCAGGGCCGGGCAAGTCGGCGCGGGGGGGGGGGGCGGCCGCGCACCGAGTACGTGTAGAACGTGACGACCCAGATCGTGATGAGGTGGACCCTGCGGGGCGGCGCAGGCGCGTCACGGCCGCACCGTGTGCGCTTGCGGCGTGCTGCATGCACGCCATGCATCATGCATGACAGACCCCAGCGCCAGGCGCACCAGTAGAGGTTGCTCCGCGCCGCAATGTTGGACATGGTCACCTGCAGCACCGCCGCCGCGCGCTCAACGCCTGCGCAGCCGAGCCGGGCGCTCCGATTCCCAGCCCGGCAGAACGCCAAGCTCGCACTGTGTGACCCGCCCGGACGGAACAGCGCTGCAAGCGCGCCCGCCCTCTGTGACCCTCGGCGCATGTGCACGGGCGGGCGGGCGGGCGGGCACCCAGTCCAGGTTGGAGAAGGAGTAGGAGCGGATGACAAAGTTGCTGTCGTACATCCAGGTGTAGTTGCGGTAGGACGGCCCCATGACGCTCGTGATGGGCGGCAGCGGCGGCACGCCTGCGCCGCAGGCGCTCACACAGCTGGCGGCGTGCTCGCAGAGCGCCGCGACCATGCAATGATGCGGCGCACGCCAAGTCGGGCGCACGGCATCATACCCACAACTCTGCACAGGGCCGTCAAGCCACACATGCAGAGGGCGCCGGCCTTGGCATGCAGCGCGCGTGCCGCGGAGCCCGCCGCGCACCGTCCGCATACTCAAACCACTTCAGTCCCGGCGGCGCCGGTGGCGAAGGGTCATCATTGTAGAACGTGGGCGACTGTCCGGCCCACATTCAAGGTGTTACTCCATTGTCACAGCTGCTCGCACATACCTGGACCTGCAGCACTCCAGTGTGGTGGCAAACGCACAGAGGCAAAGGCGCGCCTTGACGGCAGCCGGCGCGGGCGGAGAGGCTGCCATCACGTCCGCGGGCGGCGGGGGCGACACCCAGTACCTGCGCAGGTCGGCGGCCGGCCCTAGCCGCTATGCATGGCCTGGCCTCGACAGCAGCCACCAGGCAAAGGCTGGCCTGACTGCAGCAGCCAGGCAGAAAAGGCCAGGCGGTTGCGGCCGCGCACGTATAGGGGCTGGGGTTGGGTTTATTGAGCGCCTCCAGGTTCATGATCGCCTCGCCCTGCACCGCGCAGCGTGCACAGGGCTTGCCCACGGCTTGTGGCCGTAGCAGTGCTGCTGGACCCAGGAAAGCAGGCGCCCGCGTGCGCTGACCTTGATGTTGGTGGGCAGAACAGTGAGCGCACACCAAATCGTTATGCCCAGGAAAAGCTCGCAGCCTGCGCTCGAATAGCAGCGAGCTCAGTCACGCTTGTGCAGAGCGCCAAGCTGCAGGCACGTAGAACCTTATGGCCTCACCAAAGGCTATCAAACGCAGGTACATCGCCGCGTCAACGCCCGAGACGCGGATGACTTCATCCTCGCTTGTCGAAAAGACGGGTGCAATCCATCCCCGGAAACTGGTCGGCAGTCGTCTTGGCTTTGGTCCTTTTCCTTTCATGTACCTGCTCAAAGTGCGGGCACAATGGGCTCTCTGTAAACTCTTTTGTGAGTGCGCCACACCGCGCAGCAGGAAGCACACTGCCATTGCTCAACGGTGGCGGAGAGAGGCGCAGAGCCTCCCAGTATGGCTCGTCGCAATGCAATGAGCAGCAGTGCATGCACACACATACCGGATAACAAGACACCTGTGCTCGCTTGGGAGCCTGGCCTCTCACCTTTTTGGCGCGTAGAACTTCTTGGTGAGGCGGGACTTCCTGAACGCTCCAAAAAACAGGAGACATCCCACGGCAATTGCGAAGTAGATGCCCAAAGAGACGCCAAAGGCGCGTCCGTCAGCAACCATTGCTCCTCAGGTTGCAGTGAGACGCTCGTGTGAGGTAGAAGAGGGTCCAAGAAAACCACAGTCAGGTGCGAAGCAGAGTTTCCACACAATTGCTGAAACACATCAGCATAGCACCGAGCAGCAGCCCATAGCAAGGCCCAGCCACCTTTGCAAACCTTGCCAGTTTGGACAATAGCAAACTGTACGGATCTGCTCCATAGTTAAGGTTCGCCTGAAAACCGCCTCACTTCCCTGGCTTTTTGGGCCCCTTTGGAGACCTGAAGCTACATGCATTTCACACAGGGTTGTCTTGCACAGTTCAGGGGGAGTGTATGCAAGGTACTGTCACATGTCAACGGTGAGCTGACAGCCAGGTAGTGAAGCGCAAGGCAGACACTGCTGCAAGAGTATGTTCCGGGCTAAAGCTCAGCATATTCCTCGTTGCTGTCTAATCTTTGGCACCCCATTACCTGTCACATCCTATTTGTGGTGAGCCACTATCATTGCGCCATGTGCGATGAAGCAGTACATGCATGCTCAAAGCAGGAGTTCATAGGACGCTCCTGCTTTGAGCAAGCATGTACTGCTTCATCGCAGTCCAGCATAGGATGCTCATTCTCCGAGCTACCCCGGCATTCATATGTAGGATTATACAAACATGTGTACGAGAGCTCAGCCCTCTGCTTAAGCCCCATGTAGCACAGTCTGATTGTGCAGCAAAAGATCCGGTTGACATCCAGAATCACAGGTAAGTCTGGTCGTCAAGCTTATGAGCAGGAGCCCTGTTTGCATGGCGGGCCTTCCAGCCATCAGAGGTTCATGCGCTTTGACTTAAACCAGGCATTGCATGCTTTTTCATGACGACACACCAACGTGCATGAGCAGGTTCACGGCACGCAGCAGCCCACCTGCACAACACAAGCATACGTATGAGCAGGAACACGGGCATGGCGCACAGTCCACACGAGCAGCTCTGCAGCTGGAAACATGACGGGGTGCGGCAACGTGGGGTGCAGTGGCCTCCAAGCTATATGCAGCAAAACCAGCCCGGCAACGTCCAGAGTCTTAAGAGCTCCGCGAACGACTGCAGCCACTGGGCAGCAGCAGCCAGTGCGCGCGGCAGTCTCCCAAAGTGTCAATGCTGTGCATCTTCACAGCATCAATCATCCCTGCTCGCGCCAGTGACCCTAATCTACCAGCACAGGCGCCATGCAAGCGCCCCATGCTGCCTTCACGCACACATCGGACGGCGGCCCCGCAAATGTTCCTCAGCCAAGCGGCACAAAACAGCTTGGAAGGGCAGTCGTCCTGGACCACTGGGCACCGGGCCACCGGACCAGGCCGCCAGGACGGCGACAGCGAGCTGCCACGAGCAGCACGCGCGCGTGCTCGGCGAACCAGCCGTGCGCACGCCGGCCGTGCGCAGGCGTCAGGCGCTGCGCGGCAGCAGCGCGCGCGCGAGCGCGGAGAAGATGGACGCGGTGCCCTCGCCCAGCACCAGGCCGCTGGCGACGACGACCATGAGCTGCCGGTGGCTGGCCGGGTGCGCGCGCGCCCACGCCTGCTCCGCCAGGCAGCCCAGCACGCGCGGCAGCGTCCACTCGGCCGCCACGTACATGCCCACCGCGACGCCGATGCCCGACGGCACGGCCCACTCGGCGGCCGCCACGAGCGCCGCGGCGCGCGCGCGCCGCGCCGCCGCGGCCGGCGCCAGCTCGGCCCCGGGCGCCTCGGCCAGCCGCGCCGATGCGCGCTGCAGCAGGAAGGTGGCGACCGCGAGGAAAGCCGCGGCCGCCGCGCCGACCACGGCGTACGGCAGCACGTGCGGAGGCAGCTGGCCCCCGTTCACCTGGACGCGGAGCCACCGCAAATCCTTGTTCAAACCTGTGACTATGTCTATGCGAAATTTGCATCACGCAGCAATGACATGCCCGCGTCTCTACGCATCCTGCGGCCGTAAGTTTAGCAAAGTGATGTACTCATCCAGTGCAGCAGGATGATAATACCACATCGTGATGTGAGCATCATGCTCGCATCATGCTCGCAGCCCTAACTGAGCGCGCCGTATAGGAACAAAGCAGTGGAGGAGCTGATTGCGCTGAGAGATAGGAACAGCGTGCGCGGGCACGCGACATGCTGGACACGCAAGCAGGGCTCTGGGCACGGGTCGCACCAGCTGGGCCATGTCGAGCCAGATCTGCGCGGTGGGCGCCGGGAAGGTCGCGCTGGGCACGCTCCAGGCCGACGTGTACAGCGAGTACGCGCCCACCGAGACAAACACGGACGCCGCGGAGCCCAGCGCCATGGCGAAGAACTGCGCGCGCGGGCAGATGCCCAGCAGGTGCGCCGTCTTGAAGTCCTGCGCGCGCAGCGGCAATCCCATGACATGCGCGGGCGCTCAGCGGGCTAATTTGAACCGCCTTCATATGACCACTTCAAGTTGCTGTCTCCCAGGTGTCAGGGGGGTATTTCAAAAACAGTAAGGGGCAGCACGGACATTAGCGAGGCATGTTCAAGCCTGTGGCATTAACTTTGTGGGCAGCCCCCGTCGGAGCTTTGCTGTAAGAGCCCAAAATACCAGCATTTATGATACACTGCACGCTGCAATACATCTTGACTTGACATGACAAATAATGGGGCTGAAGCACACCAAAAAACCACCCTTTAACCGCTCGCATCATAGGGGGTGCTTGCTGCAAGCACAGCTTGTGCCACATGATGCGCCACGTGTCCGTCTTCCCCAGGCACACACTTCACGGCATCGACAATGCGCTCTGCAGCCCGGGAGGCGCGCCTGCATCATGTCGCCCGCCTGCTGCGCGCCGGCCTCCGCGACCGCGCCCGCCACCAGGTTGGCCATCACCTTGCCGGGCGCGATGCCCGCAAACACGACCTACACGGCACAGGAGGGCATATGTCAGCGGCTGGATGCAAAAGACAGCAAGCCTGAGTCTCTACACCGCGCTAACACCCGGCACCAGCGACACAGCATGACCCGAGCGCTTGCCGCAGCTCTGAGGTGCTGCACTGCCCAGGACACACTGCACTTCCACGCACCACCTAGCGAAACTGGGTGAGCAAGCAGGAAAGGCAAGCTCTGCTCGGGAAGGCGCACGCGCCTGCGACAGCTTGCCGACGCCAGAGACGGGGTTGAGGTCGGTCTGCCCCAGCGCGCGCACGGCCAGCACGGCCACCAGCAGCGCGAGCACGACGGCCGCCGCGGGCTCGTACGCCGGCAGCGACATCAGCGGCGACAGCACGGCGGTGCAGAACACCGCGCACGCGCCCAGGCCGCCCAGCCACCACGTGGGCGGGATGCGCTCGTCCGGTGGGCAGTACTCCAGGCTCCCACCGCTGGCGGCTCCCCTGCCGCCACAGGCCGGCCCCGCACATCTCGGCACAGCATGGCAGTATATCTTGTTCATCCTCAGGAGTATCAGAGCATATGCGCAGCACTGCGACTGTTGTGCACGGTCACAAATTCCTACAAGCTGTTGGGGCTGCATTGCTATGTCGACAGGTCCTGTGCATGCAGGGGTAACGTTGAAGCAACTAGGTAGAGGCAGTCAGACCGTGGTGACTTAAGGCTGTCTGCCAACCACACAAATGGCAGCATCCTCACCTGTTGGAGAACGCTCACAGGTTTGCACAAGAGCGGGCACAAGAATTACAGGCACAAGCAGCGTGCAAGCCCGGCGCGCGCCTGCTGGAGAGGGCACTCGCAACGGAGGTGCCGACCAGCAGCGAGAGCGAGGTCAGGCTGTCGCCAAGCATGATGGCAAGCGAGATCCACAGGATCCAGCCCGCCGCGCCGTCCTGCCAGTCCGCAACCGGGCCGGGCGCCCAGCCCTGGCTACGCGCATACGGCCCCAGCGCCGCATAGCCTGCCGCACCAGGCCCAGCTGTCATGCAAATGGAATTTGTACAGGGCCTTGCCGCCTGGCAGCTGTTGGCACGAGCGTGAGCGTCCAAGTATCTGGCAGCGGCGCAGATGTCGACGTCACCCTAGCGAGAGCTCTCGCCCACATGCACTGCTGCCACCAGCACGCAATCGAACTCAGACGCCATCAGCGTCTGGAAGGGGGGGGGGACGGCGTGGAGGGGCAGCGCACCGAGCAGCGCGCCTGCCAGCATGGACAGCGCCGTCTTCGGCCCCATGATCATGCCCTGCACAGCCCCATGCGCCCCATCAGAGCCCACACGCTGCAGGGCAGCGATGTGAGACAGCGCTGAGAGACTGGCGTACAGGTGCGCGCGCAGCTGGCGCGGCAGCGCGCCAGCAAGCAGGCGTGCAGTTGGGGCCCACCTGCCCGACGTAGCCCAGCGACGTGTTGAGCTTCCAGCCCCAGGCGGAGGCGGAGGGCCAGCCCAGCCAGGTCAGCACTGGCAGCGACGCCAGCCAGGGCACCTGCGCACGCCCAGGTAGGCACGCTCCAGGCATGGAGAGGCAGCCACACGGGGTTGCTGTCATCTGTCACCTCCCAACAGCATGGTGTCCCTCGACGTTTGACCATAAGCTGGCAGCCTAGTCACTACAGCGGAACTGAGCAAAACAGACGACTCTGCACTACGCTGAGACCTGTGGCTGGGTGTTGTCTCACCTGCGCCGCTACGAGGGAGAAAGCGCAGCCGCCGCCAAACGTCCACATCAGGGCCGCCCATGCGCGCTCCCACTGGCCCTTGCCCTCCTCCTCATCCAGGCCTGCCTCCCCTGCGTTGGCAAACATGGGTTTTTTCGTCAAGCAAAATAGGGCTGGCCGCACAAACAGCACATGCGCAAGGTGTAGCCAGGCATGGGCGTGAGGCGGCAGGGGCTGGCGGGCTTGAACCTTTGCGCGCCGCCGCCGCCGGTCCCTCTTGCGCGCCGCCGGCCGGCGCGGACGTCAGCGTCGGCAGGCCTGCGCACAGCAGGGCGCTCTCGCAGCCTGTGCGGGACAGCGCAGCATGTGCGGCGGCCGCTTGCAGGCACAGCAGCGCCGCCGGCGCCGGTGCGCGCACCCTGGCTGCAGCGCTGCAGCTTCAGGCCCTGGCTCTTGGTCCGGGTCAGGCAGATGCCGGTGCTGATGGCGGAGTCGGCGCGCGCCAGGCTGACCACGCTGTCCAGGTCCAGGCTGGGCATCGCGCTGCGCCGCGTCAGCAGCCGCGCGGACTCCTGCGCGCCGCGCCCCAGCATCTGCGCATGGCCGATATACATGCACGCCGCGCGGATCGCACCCTCAACCAGCTCGCACCCGTCCTCGGCTCAGCCGCCGCATGCAGCGCCTCGGTGACTCGCAGCTTGCAAGGCGGCATGGCCGCATGCATCACAACGTCGCCGCGCAGATGGGGCGCTCGCTCGCACAGGGCGCCCGCTTGCACAGCAGGTCAGGCACACGCGCTCGGCCTCGGCCGCGGGCGGGCGCACCGCGAGCGCAAGCTCCTCGTCCTCGGCGATGGGCTCCTCCGTGCACACGTGGTTCAGCCGCGAGGTGCGCAGCAGGCCGAGGTCGGTCGCGGCGCGCGCGTGCAGCCGCACGCTCGCGCCCCCGTCCTGGGCGCTCGCGGGCGTCAGTGCCTCCACAGCGTGCCCGCATGTGCGATATCAGGCTCAAGAGCGCTAGGAGCTCCGCTACCCTGAAACACACGCTCAGACAACCAACGCACCAGCATCGACATCAAGCTGTCCACGCCAGACCTTGCACGCATGCATGCGCTGCACAAGAAAGCTCTGCAACACCCTGCCTCCGCAGCCTTTTCGCTCCTAGCAATGACATGCGCGCCCGGTGAACCAACCAACACAATCCAGGCCAAGTAGAGGGGGACGCACCGGCGCCAGCGCAGACGCCGGGTGCCGCGACGCCCGCAGCGCCCCGCCGTCGCCGCGCGGCTCGCCCGAGGGGTCGTCCTCCGGCAGGCCGTGCAGCGTGCGGATGACCTTGGCGGTGGCGGTGCCCGACGGGAAGCGCAGGTTCTCGCGCAGGATGGTCTGCGTGCGCAGCGGCACCGCGATGAACACGCCCAGGAACGCCTGCCGCGCGCGCGCGCTCATCCGGGTGCCCCGCGGCGCACACGCAGCCGGGCTGGCTCCTAGTCATGCACGCACGACCCCCGCCACTTGCATAAGTAAAGGCTCCAGCGTCACGGCCTGCCCTGCTTCACCGGCCTTGCTGCGCAGGGTGCCATGTCCAGGCATGCAAATTGACCGTGAGCGTTAAAGGCGCGACGCATATCGGTCAGACGTTATGAACGTCCTCCAGAGCAGGCAGCACGCGCGTCCTGCGTGCGCACCAGGGCGAAGGACCAGAGGAGCAGCTGGCCGACGTTCAGGGTCAGCGGCCCCCCAGGGTTTTCCGCCTCGGTCATCATGCCGAGCGCGGGGATGATGCCGACCAGGCCTGGCACCCCAGCCGCAGCTTGTCAGACGTCTCACCCTGTTCCCGTAAGCGCCGCCGCTTGCAGCAGCGCACACGCATGGCCAATGCTGGGCGGGCGGGCACTCCAGTGCATGGGCAGCTATGGGCGGCAGAACGCAAGCACCCGCCTCCTCGCGACCCCCGAGGCGCATGACGACTAACAGGCAGTGACATCAGCGCATGCTCCGTGCCAGAGGACGGTGAGGCGGCAAGCAGCCAGCGCTGGAGCTGCGCACCGGCGGCCAGCGGCATGGTGGCCGTGGCAACGGATGTGGTCTGCAGGATCACGTTCTCGCCAACGCTCAGCTTCCTGAACCCGTAGCGCTCCAGCACTTGGAACGCGCCAAAGCCCAGGATGGCCGACTGCGGCGCGCGTGCGCGCACGCTTTGACGACAGTGCATGCACTATTCACTTGATGCTCATGCGCTACCATGTCTGCGGGTGCGAAGTCGCTCCTTAAGCATCCCGTCTCCTTGTGGCACGTTGCAGCTGCCTGAGGCTGACCGCCGTCACCAACACTTGCGCATGTGCCGCCTGCACAGGCTGCTGCTGCCAGGCCACACACGCCGGCCTGCCTGCAGCGCAGGAGAGTAAAATGGAGCGCACCTGGAGGCTGCCCATGGTCACCCAGCCGGTCTGCAGGCCGAAGAAGGTGTTGGAGCAGCAGAGCAGGCTGCCGACCAGCAGGCCGCCCACGAGCGCGCGCACGGTCAGCACCGGCTCGCCCCCCTTCCCCGAGCAGCCCTCCGCTTGCCTGCCCCGAGCGCAGAGCACCGCGTCAGCGCACGGCCACGAGGCTCAACCTCGCAGTCCAGGTCAGTATATCGCTTGCCTAGGGAGCACGGAGCGCCGCCTCCGTCATCAAACACCAGACCTGCCCACGCTCAACAGCTGTGCTTTTCAGCATGGTGGCCGCCAACGCATGGCTGTTTGCGTTCCCGGCAGAGCACCTGGCAGGCTGCTCATACGCGAGAGCAGCAGCAGCCCGCAAGCGCTTGTGCTGCGGGGCGCGTTCCTTGAGAGCGTACGGGCGGGTGAGGCCGAGAGAGGGAGGCCAACGCCTGGCTCACTTCACATAACAAGCATAACAGGCCAGAGTTCAGCACCACTAGCGGAGCTGCAACAAGCGCCGCTATGCAGCGCACCGCTCTGTCGCGCGCCGTGCAGGCGAGTTAGGCCCATCGTCGAGCGAGCGCCGCTGCGCGCCAGGCTGCCCGAACGGCGAGTCCTGCGTTGCCGGCAGGTCGAAGGGAGACCGGAGGCTTGCATCGAGGCCTGCCGGTGCACCAGGCAGGTGTCAGCGAGGGAGGCACATCTACCGCGCAGACGTCAGTTAAGCGTGCGCGTGCGCGCCGTTCGTCCCGTTGAGCAGCGGCTGCTTCGCCGCCATGACTACCTCATATGAAGCAACACGCACGCCTTAGAAGGCAGGGGGACAGGGGCGAGAGCTCTTGACGATCAATAGCTCTGTGTCTGGCCTCCGTCATGACTGCACGTTATAGAGTGGCACGTGCGCGGTCCAAACCCTGGCTGGCACCCGCAGCGCACATGAACACCTGCAGGGGAGGCCATCACAGATCAGCCACCATGCCCAGCGTCCTGCAGTGCGCACTGGCGGCCGCGGCGTTTCTGGCCTGCTCAGCGTCGCGGCTTGACAGGTGCACAGAGGAGTTCTATGAGCAGGAACTGGACCACTTTCGACAGAGCTCACAGCGGGCAACCTGGCGGCAACGCTACTATGTCTGTGACGAGTATTGGAGGCACAGCGTGTCTGCCGCACGGCCCATCTTCTTCTACACAGGCGCGCTCAGATGCGGTTGGCCCTTGCAGCGGGACCTGCAGCTGCTTGCCCTGGTGTATGTATGTAACTGCATACCACTCAAGCTCTACTGCTGCGCAAGAACTGTTGGTTACCACAAGGCATGCTTTGCAACGCATTGCATGGGCATCTCAACAGGTTCTAGTCTGACTGCTGGCCCTTGTTTGCTTGCAGGGAACGAAGGAGACGTTGAGATGTATGTGAATTTTACTGGCTTCATGTGGGAGGCTGCCGAGTACTTTGGCGCACTGCTCGTCTTTGCAGAGGTGCTACTCAGACCCGCTCCCCTGCGCCGTGACACCAGCACGAGGGTATACTGACAAGCAGTGTTGGGGAGGACAGCATAGGTACTACGGAAAGAGCCAGCCGTTTGGTGCGCACCTCACAGTCACGAGAGCCTTGCCCATCTCTTGCACCAGCGTGCACCAAAGCAAGCGCCCTGCACCACGTCGCAGGCGCCGACAGCCTGGCGATCGACCCGTCCTACCTGTCAGTCGAGCAGGTGGCCGCCCTGGTGGCCGCCCTGCTTGCGCCCTGCCATGCAAGCGGGGGCGGCCCCCGCAAGGCCGCTCGTCCGCCCCGCGCCCAGGCGCTCGCGGACTACGTCGCGCTGCTCGCGGAGGTGAAGGCCAGCGTGCACGGCGCCCGCACCAGCCCGGTCGTCGCCTTTGGAGGCTCCTACGGCGGGATGCTCAGCGCCTGGTTGCGCGCCAAGTATCCCTGGGCGGTCGCGGTGCGCCGCGCGCCGCAATCCCCTGCGCCCAGCGCTCGCGTGCACAGCAGTGAGCACGGGCACCTAAGCATGGCGAACAGGCCCGCTTGCACAATGCGCCCTGCTCAAGGGGGCTCCGCTGTGCCTGCAGGGCGCGCTGGCGGCGTCCGCCCCGATCGGAGCTTACGTGTCCGCCCTCAACCGGCCGGCGTTTGAGCCGTCGCGCTTCTGGGAGGTGGGCAACGCAGCCGGCAGCGGTTTTTGGGAGACCAGACCGGGGCGCCGGTCCTGTGAGGCTGGGAGCGTGCATGCGCGGGTTTGTCATGGCTCGCTTGCTCGCGTGGACGCCTCGCCTCATGCAATGCGTTCACCCTCCTGCTCCTGAACACGCCCCAGCGCCGGCGGTGCTCACTCGCACGCACCACAGGTGGTGACGCGCGACGCGACGCCGGCCGCAGGCGCGAGCGCGCACTGCGCGCGGAACGTCCGCGCCGGCTTCGCCGCGCTCTTCTCGCTCGGCGCGCGCGCGGCCGGCCGGGCGGCGATCCGCGAGCGCCTGCGCCTGTGCGCGGAGCCGGCGGATGCGGCAGATGTCCAGAGCGTCGGCTACTGGCTCCAGGTGCCGCCCGCGGTGCTGTCGCGGGCCGCGCACAGCGCGAAGACCTACAAGTGCGGGTTTGGAGGTCCGGGACTCTGCGGACGCTGGTGGCAGTCGTGCCGCGCGCGGAAAGCGCACGCGGCGGTGCTGTGTGAGCTTGCTCGGCTGGGCGACGGGCGACATCGCGCGAGCGCGCAGGGCGCTTTTGACGCGTTCGCGATGGGCAACTACCCGTACGCATCGCACTACATTGGCGGCTCGGTGGAGCACCCGCTGCCGGCCTGGCCCATGCGCGCGGCGTGCGCCTTCATGGCCGAGCCCCGCCTGTCCGAGGACGCTCTGCTCCAGGCGCGCTGGAAAGTAACCGCACCCAGCTGTCCCATCCCTAAAGCCATGTAAAGCAGACTTCATGCAGGCCCTGCTGACATGCTGTGCGCCGCGCGGCTTGCGCATGCACATGCACGGTGGTATAAATTACTGAAGGGGCGTGGGCTGACCTGCCGCAAGCGGGGCAGGCGATGCACAAGGCCGTGAGCGTGCTGTACAATGCGAGCGGCGACGCCAGCTGCTACAACGCCACCCAGCTGCAGGGCCCCGCCGGCCCCGACGCAACCTGGCTCTTCCAGTGGTGCACGCAGCGCTCGGCGCAGGAGCTGCCGTACTTCCCCGCCAACGGTGCGGGCCGCGGCGCAAAGCCCTGCCCGCCGGGGACCCTTGCGTCTGCTGGCCGGCCCCACCTACTAGCGATCGCCCGTCTTTGCAAGCGCACGGCGCGCAGGCTTCTCCTCAAAGTGTCTGTTCCAGCATGGGAGCGTTGCAGGTTGACTGGGTTGACACCTGGAACGTCACATGGGCGAGCCGAGCGGGGGCCTGGCGCGCAGGCCGCACCGACATGTTCTGGGACCAGGGCCCGTACAACGAGGCCGAGCACGAGCGCGAGTGCCTGGCCATGTTCAACGTCACCGCCCGCCGCGATTGGGCGGTGCTGCAGTACGGCGGGTTCGCCGGCGCGGACGCCGCCAGCAACATCATCTTCTCCAACGGCGCTCTGGACCCCTGGATCGCCGGTGCGCTGCGGGCCCTCCACTCTGCCCTGAGGTCCTGCCGATGCTGTGCTGCCGGGAGACGTGGCGGCGAAGCAAGCGGCCACGAGCGCACATGGTGTCTGGGCTGCACCAATGTATGTCTGTGCCTCCCAGTGCGGAATATTTGCATGCGGCAGGCGGCATCACGCACAATGTGTCGGAGACGGTGGTGGCGACCGTGATCGCGGATGGCGCGCACCACCTGGACCTCATGGCCAGCCACGCGGACGACCCGGCGTCAGTGGTGGCGGCGCGGCGCAGCCACATGCGCCACATTAGGCGCTGGGTGGACGACTGGTACAAGGCGGCCGGGGGCGCGGGGCCGAGGTAGCGCACGTCCGTGTTTGAGTTAGGCCCACAGGTGACAGCCATGTGACTGTGGATATGCATGTTGACCTGGCTGCCCCGCACTGCTTGAGTTTCAGTGTGCCTGAGAATGACAACTTCTATCCGTATATTGGGTTCTTTGGCATAGCGCAGTGTCAGGCCTTACTCCTGGTCTGCAGACAGAGCTGAACTCAAAGTCCGAGCTTGCTATCCATGCAGTGTTGAGCAAGCTGTACACACGATCCAGGCCTCTCAGCAACGTCTCACTTCTGTAGCACCGCAGCACAATAGACCGCCCGTCCTAGGGCAGCAGGCCAGTGACTGCACTAGACCCTACAGGCATAGCTGCGCCTCATGTTAGCAAGCGATGCTTGCACTACAGCGCTGTGAAGTTTAAGAGCTCGAGCTGTGCCATATGTCGTACTGGCAAGTATTAATGGTGAACAGCGGCAGCAGCATGTTGCTCACCACCAACCCTACTACAACTCAAGCTGTATGCATACGTTACACGTCTGCCCTACCAGCACCTCGTGCGCTACAGTGCTGGACTCAACGCCACACCAAGCGCAGGAGGGCGTATATATACACACAGGAGTGGTACACAATCGATTTGACTCGGAGCTGGACTCGGACACAAATTTTGGTGCTGCCGCAGTATGAAGCTGTGCCAGTCATGCCGCTAACAGCTCCCAGGCTGCTGCTGACTACGTGCGGATTATCGCTGCTTGTACTTCTCGTTTGGGCGGTCCTGCTGCGGACGCGCTTGCCTGTAAGCATGCTCCTTGCGCTTGGTGCATGCTCCTTGGTGCATGCTCTTTTTCAGTCATCCAAAGCGCCAGACTGAGGCCTCACATGAGGGCCTTATTGCTCACGGTGGGCTTCAGGGCAAGGATGCGAGCAGCAACCAGCATGTGCCGCGCCTGTGGCGCTCGTTTGGACCCGGCCTCGTACGCTCGGCAGCCACATATTTGGACGTCCAGGACTTTTACATCTACGACCGTACTGCACCGCCCGGCTTTGCCGCGTGGCTCGACTACGCCCGCGACCACGCCTGCATCCTGGAGCAGTATGACCAGATTGAGCGCGACCTCGCCCCCTTCCGCGCGCTCCCCGCGCAGCGCGGCGGCCGCACGATAACCCGAGGCATGCTGGCCGCCGCGGCGGAGCTGGAGCAGACGGCAGTCTTCAGCATACGCAACGGCACGGTGAGCAGTTCGGCGGACAGCGCGGGCTACGCCGTCAGCGCGTACCTGGCGGTGCTCGCGCCGCTCGCGCCGCGCCTGCCCGACCTGGACTTTGTGGTCAACGTCAACGACGAGCCGCGCGTGCTGCCGGGCGGCGACCTGCAGGACATCCTGCAGAGCCCGTGCATACAGGCGTCCGCGGAGCTGGCGCATGATGCGCCGCTCCACGGCTTCTTCACGGCCGGGTGGCAGGTGACCGGCCGGCTCCCGCACGAACGCGGCCCTCCACGCATGCGGCGCCCGGCCCCAGGCGCCTCCGCCTCCGCGCAGGCGCTGGTCGGCGAGCTGCTGCCCGTCTTCTCCCAGACCAAGGTCAGCGGCTGCTTCGCGGACATCATGGTGCCGTCCTGGACGAACTACGACGTGGCGCCCGACCCGCCGCCCGCCGAGCCGTGGGAGCGGCGCGCGCCGGCGCTCTTCTTCCGCGGCTCCTCCACGGGCGGCTTTGTGTCGGCGCGCACCGACTTTGCGCGCATGCATCGGCAGCGCCTCGTGGCGGCGGCGGCGAACGACAGCCGCATGGACGTCGGGATCGTGGAGTATGTGCAGTGCGACCCGGAGGCCTGCGAGGCGATGGAGGCGCGGTACGGCCGCGCGGCGCGCGCGCCGGAGGAGGCGGCCTGGGCGCACAAGTATGTCATGATCCTGGACGGCAACACGTTCAGCAGCCGCCTCCGCACGCTGCGCTCGGGCTCGCTCGTTTTTCGCGCCGGCCTGTTCCGCGAGTGGTTTGACGAGCGGCTGGAGCCCTTCCTGCACTACCTACCGGTGCGACTGTCGTTCAATCGGCATGCATGGCCCACTTGGTGTGCGTGTGATGCGTGCTCCCAGCGCACTGTTATCAAGATTATCCGCCCAGACACTGTAGTGCGGGGTGGCTTATCCCTGCGCAATGCTGGTGCGTGTGGCCTCAGCCTGCGCTACGTCCCTGGCTATGCACCCAGGGCCTCTGCACTGGGCCGAGACACAGGGCTGGCCGCACCAGCGCTTGAACCAGCTGTGAAGACAGCCATGGCACGGGCAGGTGAGGCTGGACTTTGCGGACCTCAGCGAGCGGCTGACCTGGGCAGTGGCGCACGACGCGGAGGCGGCCGCAATGGCGGAGCGCGCGACCATACACGCGCGGCGCCACATACGCGTCGAGGACATCAGCTGCTATTGGTACCGCCTGCTGCTGGAGTATGCCGCGCTGCTGCAGCGCTAGGATGTGCGCTCTGTGGACAATCGCCTGTAGTATAACCACTTTGGGATGCAGCATGTGCCCGCATGCCAGCGTGGAGGGGGCTGAGCGGCGACATGTTATGAGCGTGCAACGCGTGCGGTGTGCTGCTCAAGGGCCTCGCATGAGATGCTCAGCATGCAGCCTGCAGCATGCAGTGCGCATTACATAGAACATAACGTAGGCGAGCGCGCAAGGCAATGCGAGTCAGCTAGCGCAGGCAGCGAGTCACACGCCGGCAAGCGCTGGCATCAATCCGACAAGCAGAAACCCATGACAGGCTGGAGCGCGGCTTCAGACAGTCCTGCTAAACTGCAGCGGGGCAGCGTTCAGTGCTGGGCGAGCTTGGGCCGCCGAGTAGTACATCCACACACCAGCATGTGCTGACCGGAGTCTGCTCAGCTACACTGCCTACCTAAGCAGCAGATGGTGGTGTGCGGGCCATAGCAACGGGTAGTGGACGACCTACGCGCTCGCTAGTCAAGTGCTGCCCAAGACTCTGCTGCTACCTAAACCCAGTACCCTGAACTACACTGCCCGTCATACGCACAGCGACCTGTGCAAACATGTACAGACCGGACGAGCAAGAAAGCAGCGTCTCAATTCTTCTGCAGGTCGTACGCCTGCAGGCACCAGGGGCTCTGCGCGCGGTTGCAGTACAGCTCCATGCTGACCTTGACGGCGAGGTGCTCGATCGCCTCCACGCCCGACACGCAGAAGCTCGTGGTGTTGAGCCCAGAGTCCAGGTCGTCCATCATGCTCTCGTTGGCGGCCTCGCCCGAGAAGACGACCCCCTCTGCATACCGCTGCGTGCCGTTCTCCACGGTCGACATGATCTGCGCGGGCGAGGGCGGGCCCTGAGTCCATGCTGAGCGGGTGCATGAGCCGGGGCCGGCCGCCGGCGGGCGCGGCTGCTTGGGCGGCACCTGGGGCGCCTGCTCGTGCTCGAGGTGGTCAAACCACACCGGGCCCTGGCCCTCCATGCCGGTCGCCCGCTGCGGCGGCCAGCGCCGCGCCTTTATGAAGCGCTCCCGCAGGTTGTCGTCTGGGCACGCCACGCGAGCGGTGAGCGCTCGATCGCTTGGGTGAGCCAGTACGGTGCATGCCGCAGCGCAGCGCACCTTCCTTCCCCCAGCCCCAGAACTCTGTGCCGTGGCCGTTGACAGCCAGGATCTGCTCCCGCGAGAACGCGGCGATCCCGCCGAAGAATTGCTGCGCGCAGGCGCTGGTGAGAGCCGAACAGAGCATCTTGCATATCATGCATGCATGCAAGGTCAGCAATCACCATGCAGGCATGCTCAGCGAGCGTTGCCGGGTCATGGTGAAGGAGGGAAAATGAGCGCCGCACCTCAGCATGGGCGTACTTAGGGTGCATGCCGGGCGGCGTGATGTGCAGGGGCCGTGCGCCCTCTGGGTATGTGTAGTGAATGCCAGAGCCCTTTGCTGGCACCGTGTCTACGTCGTTGAAGACATAGTAGTCGTGGTCCAGGCTGTGCGTCAACAGGACGCCGGCGTTCAGCAGCAGGCCACGGTTGAAGCGGTAGTTGGGGCTCTGCTCCAGGATGATAACGTCGAAATTGACCTTCTCGGCCTGCGGGGCGCTGCGCGTGTCAGGCCAAGACGCTCTGCCACGAGTGGCCATGGCTGCAAGCCGCGGAGTGTGGCGCCACCCGCCGTTTTGTCAACACGGGGGCCTCACCGTTAGGTAGGCGTGCATGCGCGGCAGGAAGTCCTCGAGGTGCTGCGGCCGGTTGCGGTAAGGGACGAGCAGGGCCAGCTTGTGGCAGGACCGCTTCTGCTGCAGCGGCAGCGTGGCAAGCGCTGTCCGCAGCGCCTTGAAACCATCTGCGCACCACGTCGGCTGTTCGACCGCGTATGAGCAGCGCGAGGCGCTGGTCCCGCCAATGGCCAGGGGCACCCACCTGCCTCGGCGCTCACTGGCTGCTCAATGAGCTCTTCAACAGGCTCGTTCAGCGCATCCCAGCAGAACGGCTGCGCGCCGGGCAGCAGCAGGGCGGGTCAACACATGTATGCAATAGCCTTGATCAAGATGTGCATAGTGCAGACACGCAAGTCAAGCAGGCGCGCCTGGAACGCAACGGTGGTGGTGTTCCTGGACAACCTGTGGTGCGGCTTCGTGCGCAGCTGGATCGTGGGCCGAGCGTCCACCAAACATGCCAGGAGGGAGGCAGCGCAGACCGAAGTCCACAGCAGGGGCAGCACCCTGCAGCTCGACCGACCCATCACGTGCGCATCCACTGCTGCTCAGCCCTTGCGTATCCGGCTGCCTTTCGTTTCCCGACTCCAGCGCCCGCCCGGTGTGTGCAGGACAGCCAATCGTGAGCGGAGCCAGCCTCTCTGCTTTTGAACACTACGTATTTGAAAGGCGCAGAGGAGCGGAGACATGTGCAAAAGGCCAGCAGTCGGAGCCCTTCCAGGGTCTGGCATGTACTTTGCATGGGGCTTGTTTTGGAGGATGGCTTGCTGGATCAGCTCCTGGCCAGCACCTCTCACCTGCTAAAGCACGCCGCGGCGGCGTGCCAGCCCACATTTGACATTCTAAGAGGTATGGACCCTCCGTCTCAAGACACACGCGCCAAGGCACTACACGGCCACCAGGGCAGCAGCACAGCGCTCCAGGCTGGCGGCTGCAGAGGCGACCAGGCGCGCACGCTCGGCCAGGGTGCGCTGCACAAGTGCATGCAGCTCGAAGCGCGGCTCGTACCCAAACAACCCCGCGGCAAGGCCGGGGCTCGCCACCTCCTGGGCGCTCGCCGCAGCGCTGTCATCGGGCGTGGCTCGCAGCTGCCGCGCCACGTCCTGCACGGCGCAGCCGCGCTCGGCGCCGCGCACGACCGCAGCAGCGGCCAGTCGCCTGCCTCGTTATGCAAACGCGCAGCGCACCTGCAGGCCAGAGCGCAGGCAGCCCTGCACGGCCGCCAGGTCCTCGGCCACGCTCCTGTCGAGCAGCGTGCCGCCCGGCGCCGCGCCCTCGCGGCCCCCCCGCCGCTTCCTAGCCTTGGCCGCCTGCTCGCCCCACGCCTGCGCCGGCACGCCAGTGTCGCGATTTGGCTCGAGCCATGCGGGCGGAGGCTGGGGCTTCCGGGTGGGGCTGCGCACGAGCGGCGCCAGAGCGCAGCGGGGCCTGCAGGGCACCTGGCAGCAGAGCGCGATCCAGAGCGCCTCCTCGCCGCCCAGCGCGGCCGCCACGAAGAGAGCCGCGCCCGCGGACGGCAGGCGCTGCGCCCCGTCCTGCCGCAGCTCGCGCGCGAGGCGCCGGCACACCGCCGCGACGCTCTGCGCCAGCGCGCAGAGCCGCCCGTGCAGCTCCTCGCCGCCTGCCGGGTCTGCCTCCGCTGCCGCCTGGCGGGCCCACAGACCTGTTGTTGCCCACCGCCGCATGCCCTCTCGAGGCAGTCGCCGGCGGAGCTGGCGGGCAAGCCAGGACAGGGTGACCCGGCGCGACGGACCTTGAGGACGTGCAGCGCGGCTGCAAAGGTGGCCAGCAGCAGGACGTCGCAGGCCTCCGACAGCGGGCAGGTCGCGAGCGCGGCCGGAGCCCCGCTGCACCAGCCGCCCAGGCCGCCCGGCGCCACGCCCGACAGCCGCGCGAGCGCCTCCACCGCGCCTGCCCGCGTGACACGCGGCGCCGCGCTCACGCCCTCTGCTCTACTGTCACAGCATCGCAGCTGCGTGCTTGGCAAACACCCTGTACCTGGGCGAGGAATATTTTCACGCATACAATCACACCCACAGACTTGCTGAGACTCTGCAATTGTGCATTATACAACTCACTGCACAGAGCACTTTCACCAACATGATTCAGGGGCGAGGCTTAGCATGCGAGACGGCACCTGTCAGACCGGCCACAGCCTCGGCAGGGTTCGCAGCCAACGCGCCGGCCAGCAGCGCCGGCAGGAGCACGCGCCGGCGCAGCGCGGCCTCCGCGCTGCGCCGCCAGGCGGCCGCTTCGGCGCCAGAGCCGTCGGCGGCGCCCGGCCGCGCCCACCAGCGGCGCGCGGCGCCGCCCGGGGCGGCTGGCGCGCCGCACTGCGCGTCCCACCACGCCGCGGCGGCGTGGCGCGGCGCGGCGCCGGCCGGCGGCAGCCACGCCGGGCGCACGGCCAGGTCCTCGTTGAAGCGCATACGCGCGGGCAGCGCCGGCTCGCGCGCCGCCGCCAGCGCCTCCTGCGCCGCGCCAAACTGCGCGTGTCCTGCCGTGGCAGACCTGCCAGGCCCTGCGTGAGCCGAGCGGACATGCTGCAATACCAGGCAGCCCGACCGATGCGGTGTGCGCAGCGGCGGCCCAGGACGGGCGCCGCCGTGCGGGCGCGCGGGGGCGCACGCGCGCTGCCGCCAGGCCGCGCGGGCCGGCGCGCCGCAGCGCCGCCGCCTGCGCCTCGGCGGCCGCGGCGGCCGCGGCGTGCGACGTGTCCACGCGCTCCTTGAAGTCCGCGAACTCGACCACCTGGGCGGGCGCGGCAGGCTCGCCAAGGGGGGACGACGAGCCAGAGTGTGCAGCTCTCACCGACCCTTGAAACGCGCTTGCGGCGCCCAGGCGCCCAGCGCTCAAAATCGTCGGGCACGGGCCCGGTGGCGCGCGCGCCGGCCGAGGTGCCGCGCGCGCACCTTGGAGTAGTGGCCCCACTGGAACGCGGCCAGCAGCGTGGCGCCCGCCTCGCGCAGGTGGTTCCCGCGCAGCGCGACCGCCGCGCCCAGCACCTCCGCTAGCCGGGCCTCGCACGGCGCCGCGAGCAGCGCCGGCAGCAGCATGTGGCCTGCGCGCAGGCCTTCTCAGCCGCGGCCCGCCCAGGCCATGGCTGCGGGTCCGCCGCCGCGCAGCTGACTGCCTGCAGCCAGCCCGCCAATGCGATGCGAACCAGCAGGGCACGCCGGCAGGGCGCGCGCCCTGCACGGTGTCCGCCTGTATGTGCTTCAGGTGCAGGCCGGCCATGGCCGCCGCCGCCGCCGCGGGCGCGCCCAGCAGGCCGTACAGCGCCGCGGCGACCAGCCGGAGCGGGGCGCTGACCGTGCGTGCGACCTGCCCCGCCTCCACGACAGCCAGCGCCTGCGCGCGCGGCCGGAGCGCGTCCGGGCGCCGTCGTGCGGGCGCAGCGCCCTGACCGCCGGGTGGGCTCCGGGCACGGCGCACGCGCGCACGCACAGCAGGACGGGGGCCGGCACGGATACCCCAGGAGGGCAGCATCTGCCCCAGCATGCTTCCGCACGGCAGGCGCACACAGGAGCGCCGCCTGCGCCAGTGCAGGCGGCCTGAGCGCAGGGTGCAGGCAGGCAGCGCCCCACGGCGCACCTGCAGCAGGCGGCGCAGGCAGGGCGGGCGGCCCTCCAGGCGCCAGGCCGCCAGCAGCGCGCCGGCCGCGGCGGCGAGGCAGTCGTCGGCGGCGCCGCGCTCCTTGGCGTCCAGCCCGCTCGCCTCGGCCGCGGCCGCGGCGTGCGCGTGCAGCGCCACGAGCCGCAGCGCGCGCGCCTCGGCATCCGCGGCGCTTGCGAGCACCGGCGCGCCCGCCAGCTCCTCAATCTGGCCGCACGCGCGCGGGGCACGTCAGGCGCCGCTAAGCTGATTGGAGGGCCCATGCTTGGGCGCCAAAGGGCTCACGAGAGGACGGGGCGCCACAGAAGTACATATCTGTCCTCACATGCTGCATGCCGGCTGCTCCCACGCCCCCTCTTCAGGCGGCCACGGACGCTGCACATGCATTGCACATCTGCCTCCTGCTGCGGCAGCCCAAGCGGCACCTTGCAGTCATGCACACCCGGGCGGCCGGCCAGGGTGGGCGGCGGGACCTGGAAGGCCGCCACGCGCCGAAGCAGGCAGGAGTCGGCATGGCGGCCGCGCGCCGCGCCCGCCTCGCGCTCGTCACACATGGCGTGGATGCGCTCCGACAGCCACGCGCGCGCAGGCGCATCCAGGTCCGCAACATACTCCCTGCCGCCCGGGGTCACTTCGGCCGCGTGCGTGCACACCTCGGGCACGCACCAGGGTGTGCAGCATCCGGCTGCGGCACACGTGCCTGCGCCAAGCATGCTGAGCACCCTGCCAGAGGGGTGACCGAGCCCGTTCATGCGGCAGGGCGATGGACCAAGGGTGGGGCACGCCGGGCGGCAGGCGACGCGCCTGAGGTCGGCCGCGCAGCTGAGCGAATCGCCCAGGCCCGCAAAGTACTCCGCGACGTGGGCGGCCAGGCCCATGCTCAGGCTGGCGCGGCTGCCATCGCCCGGCACACCCAGGCGCAGCCTCTGCGCAGCCAGATCCATGCCCGCCAGGGCCGGCCCGCGCAGCACCACGTGCGGCGCGCTCGGCGCGGCCGCACCGCCCGCCGCACCCATGGGAGCGGCAGCGACGGCGTGGACAGCCGCCTCCGCCTCCCTGAGCACGCGCGCCTGCAGCGCGCACCCGCGGCACCCCCAGCTCATAACCTATAGCGACGCGCTTGCGCGCTTGCATGCAGAGCGCGATCCATGCGGGCAGGTGAGGCGGACATCCGCACGCGCTCGCACACACGCCGCCGCGCCTTTCGAGAAGGCGGCGTCCGCCATGGGCGCGCGCCTGCGCGGCTTCCAGCTCGGCGGGCTCCGGCGCGCCGCCCACAGTGCGCCCGCCGGGACCCTCTCCGTCGTGCGCGGCCGGGTGTTGCTCGCACGCGGCCAGCGCACAGCGCATGTGTGCCCGCCAGGCGACCCAATCGCTCGGGTCCTCCAGGAAGATCGCGCGCCAGCCCTCCGCTGCGGCGCGCATGTCGCCCGCCGCCTCCTGCGCGCCGGGCCCACAAGCCTCGCTCGCCGCGCGAGCTGCTGCGAGCACGTGCGCGGAGCCAGGGCAGGGCGGCCCCATTGCTGCCAGGCGACTCGCACCGAGCGGCAGCGCAGGAACGGGGCGCACGCTGAGCTCGGCGCGCAGGCGCTCCGGCTCGCCGTCCAGCAAGACGGCCGCGCCCAGCGGGCCTGCCAGCACCGCCAGCGCCGCCGCGTGCTCCCCGCGCGCCTGCGCGTCCGCCCGGGGTCGGCCCGCAGCCTGCCTCGGCTCGAGCAGCCGCCGGGGTGGATGCACGCCCTCCCCGAGGCCGCGCGCAAGCGCAGCGCAAAGGCCAGCGGCGGGGAGGGGCGGGCGCGGCGCGCGCCTGCAGGATGTGCACGTGCAGCAGCAGCTCCTCGCGGCCGCACTCGTCGGGCGCGCGCGCCAGCTGCTTCGCGGCCAGGCTGCCGGCCAGCTGCAGCAGCTTGTCGCTGCTGAGGCTGCGCGCGCTGTCGCCTGCGCCGCGGTCGGCATGGCAATCACGACGCAAGGTGCCACGCCCCTGATGCGCGAGCGACACAGCAGAGCGGCTGCTCGCCTGCGCTGTCTCCGGCGCGCCCCGTGGCGCTTGCCTGCAGGACGAGGCTGGTGACGACCCACCACAGGCAGTACTCGGAGTCCGGGCCCCCGGCGCGGTGCAGCCGCAGCGCGACCTGCTGCTGCTTCGCATAGTCAAACTCCCTGCGCGGCCAGCAACCTCATAGTCCTCAGCAGCGGCGAGCGCCAGACGCGGCGAGCCTGGGGCGCTGGCCCGCGGGCACGGCCGTGAGCTCCGGGGCCCGCACGCGACGTGCGCGGCAAACAGGCCGTGCAGCAGGTCGGTGTTCCTCGGCCGCGCGGCGCAGGCGGCCTCGTACGCGGCGGTGAGCACGCCCGGCTGCCCGGCCGCCTTCCACACCACCGCCAGCAGGTTGAGCACCTGGCTGTCGGTGGGCACCTCCTGCTGCAGCTCCGCGCAGGCCTGGCGCCCCGCCGGGCCCGGGTGTGGGCGAGCTTGGGAAGGCCGCGGCAGGCAAGACGGGAACACTGCACCGGCGCCCACCTTGAGGGCCTCCTCCCCGTGGTCGCTGCGCTGCTGCGCCAGCGCCTTGAGCGCACGCAGCACCTGGTTGCCCTTGTGCTTCTGCAGGCCTGCGGCTGCCGCCTTTGCCGCCGCCTGCAGGCCACGCGCACCCCCTCGATGGACCGCGTGCACTGGCGGCGGAGGGGCTGCGCAGCCGCAGCAGGCTCGCCTTGTACTTTCGGGCCTCGAGCGCGCTGTACACGGCACGTATCCGCCTCTCAAGAGCCTCCATTGCCTGCTGCCTGACCAGCCTGACTCACGGACTCAGGCTGTGGACATGCAGCATGCCGTGGCGCACTGCCTGCAGCCAACAACCTCCTTGTGTGCGCTGCACATGCAGTGCTTTCCCACAGCTCTCCGAGAAGTGCAAGGACACAGAGCACAAAGCAGCATGCATAGCTCGCCTGTTTGGCCTCTTCTTCCTGTCCTCCTTGGAATATAGTGAGCTATATTTAGCGCCATCCGGCATGCGCCATCAAACGGGTCCCCGCGTACGATCGACGATCAACCCAAGAAGGACCCCGCCCGAAAGAGGCGCTAGAAAGCGTCAGCGCCTTGGTCGTTGAGCGGCCGGGCGTTCGCGCCGCGGCGCTGACTTGCGCGCCGTAACGCAGCGCGTGCATGCAAGTGCTGCACTTTGACCAGAAGTCCTCCCGAAAGGCAGCGGTGTGCTCAAGCAACACATGCAGCAGGTCAACTTGCGCAAAACATGGCGAGGCCCCTGCGCCCGCGCATCAGGCTGAGGAGCAGGCACGCCCTCTTTCACTGAGCTGCGGTCTTCAAGTGGTACAACGTGGCGCCGATGTGAAAGTAGTTTGCAAGTCCATCATCTTGCTTTCTAGTTTTTAACGCGCACACTATCTTGGCCCCATCCGTCCTGCCACTGACGCGTAACAGGTGCACGGAAATGAGACGGATCCAGTAGCGCAGCCTTTGCAGACATGAGCTGGCGCGCTTCTGTCCAAGCTCCGGCTGACAGCATGGTCTACCTGCAGTGCGTGCCCGCCTTGGGGGAGGCGTGCTGCGGTGAAGGAGCTGCTGAGGGCCCAGCGCTCCCCGCGGCACTGCGCGCGCAGGCTGGTCAAGGCCCTGCAGCGCAACCCGGGCACCGAGGAGTTTGTGTACCTGCGGCGGGCGAGCAAGCACCCCCGCGACTTCAACCCTTACGCCCTCCAGGTGCACCGCAGGCCTGGACCGCTGCCGCCGGCCTCGCCCGCCCAGCCTTTCCGACCTGCCTAGCCCGTGAGCAAGGTGGCGGGCATTCCTGGCCGGCCTGCCCGCTGAGCGCGCCGGTCTGCAGGTGGTCGCTTACGCGGATCGGGACCTTGCGGAGGTGTACACGGTCAGCGCGCGCGGCTTCACGCTCGCGCGGCCGGGCATGGCCGCCGAGTTCACCACGCTGCAGCGCTGGCTGGCCGAGGCCGCGGCCTTCGCGCGGCTGCGCGCGCGGCCGTTCTTCCGCGGCTTCAGCGCCTGGAAGCGCTTCCGCGTCTGGTGGCGCGCCGTGCGGCTCGGCAAGATGGCGGCCGCGCGCGCGCAGCTCGACGGCAGCCTGGTGGTCCAGGTGGCGCCTCCGGCCGCCGAGCGCGCTTGCTCGACGCGCAGGCCCGGCAGATGCAGCCCGGCGGGCTGAGCCTGGGTGTCGCGCCAGGGGCACCGCCACATGCGCGCGCTGCACGAGCTGTGCTGGGCGCTGCGCGGCCTGCGCCTGCACCGCCTGGAGCGCGCCCAGGCGCCCCGCCTGGCCGCGTTCTGCGCGGGGCAGGCCGCGGCGCTGGACGCGGCGGGCGCCGCGCTCGAGGGCTTTGGCGCGGCAGCGGCCGAGGTGATGGCGGCCGCCTGCGCGGAGGCGCTGCAGACGCTGCAGACGCGCTTAGACCTGTTCGCGCAGCGGCAGGCGCGCGCGCACCTGCGGCTGGAGCGCAGCCGCTGCAGCAAAGGCTGCGTGACTCTTGTGCCTGCCGTGGTGCCTGCGCCTAGCACTGACACTAGGCCGTGTGTTACAAAGCCCTTGTTCTGTGCATTTGCGAGTGTCTTCAAGTTTTCCCGATGCCGGCGTCGCATCAGCAGCACTTCAGCAATACAAGTGACATTTACCAGCAGCAACAGCTTGAATTTCGTTTGCAGCATAGCACTGGGCGTTGCGCGTCGGCGCAGGAGGCCGCGCAGCAGGCGCGCATGCAGCCGCTGGCGCGCGCGGTGCTGGGCGGCGCGGCCGCCAGGGCGGACGCAGAGGAGTTTGTGTTCACGCGCAGCGCCGCGCGGCGCTCCGAGCTGCGCCGCCTGCGCCAGCACGTGCGCGCGGCGTCCATGCGGGCCGTGGACACGCTCCGGCAGGCGAGCCGAGCGCGCCCTGCTCCACACTGCGGCCGGCCGTGCCTGCCGGGCGGGCGTGTGACGGCCTTGCACGCGGGCCGCGCAGGTCTTGATGGACTCCATGGCAGACCTGCTGGCTGCGGCCACGCCCGCGCAGGCCCTGCCGGATGGACGAGCCCCGGCGGGCGCCCCGCCGCCGCCGGCGCCCGAGCCCGGCTCTGTGCACGGCGGCAGGTCCAGCGTTGATGACGGTGGCGGCGGCGGAGCAGCAGCCGAAGAGGCGCTTGAGCCAGCCCGGTCCGCGGCGGCGCCCGCGTGCCTGCTGTCGGTGCAGATGCTGCTGGCCAGCGACGGGCGCTCGCTGGTGTTCAGCCCCTCTCAGGAGTCTGTGCAGGCGCGCTGCTGCTGCCCTGTTGCAGTCCGCTGTCCTGCCAGCGAGGACGGGCTGTTGGGGTTGGTGAGCATTTCCTGGTGAGGCAGCAGCGTGCCTCGCCCAGTGAAACACGGTGAGCTGCGCAGCGCGAGATGGGGGCGCTGGTGAAGAGCTGGCTGGAGCGGCTGGGGCAGGCCACGGTTCCGGGAGCGGCGCCCGCAGTGTGCAGCCTGCTGGACGACGACGGCTCCCCCGTCCCCATGGGCCCGCCCCTGGCGGAGCTGCTCGCGGGCGGCGTGCACCAGCAGCAGGTGGAGGGGCTTCGCGCGGGGCTGGCTGCCGCATTCCGCCTTGCGGACGCTTACAAGCAGGCGCGCAGCCCGCCGGCTGCGGCTCAAGCATCCGCAGGAGCGTTGCCGAGCAAGAACGCTCTGCAAAGCAATGAGCATGATGCGGAGCACAGGGATATCAGCCACTGCTGGAGGCAGCGGTGTTGGCGAACGGCAGCGTCGACATCCCGGCCATGGAGGCAGCATACACTGCCGCCATGGACGCCCCGCCGGTTGACCCGGGGCGAGCAGCAGATGCTGGGAGCGCGAGCTCTGCTGACGCCGCTGGCGGGTTGGAGAGCCTGGCCGGCTTCCGCGTGCTCATCCAACGTCTGACAGAGCAGCAGGCCAGCATCACAGGCTTGACTCTCGAGGTGCAACCCCCTTCACTCCATCCCGCATGGCTCGAGACACCAGGCACCTGATAGTGGCCCTCAGGCACATGCGCTCCCACCTCCTGAGCCACGACCAATGCTGAGGAGGGACGGTGTTCATGCACAGATGGACATCGGCACGCTGCGCGTGGGCGCCGCCCAGCTGCAGGCCGCGCTCCTGCCGGTGCCGCGGCGGCTCATGGCCGAGCTGCACGAGCGGCTGCCGGCGATGGCTGCCGTGCGGTACAGCGCCCTGAGCGACGCTATCCATGAGGCAGCCTCGCGGCTGCTGCGGCGGCCCGCGGCGGTGGACGAGGCTGTCGAGCGGCTCAGCTTCCTGGCCGACGTGCAGGTGCTGCCCCGCCACCGGATGAGCCTGCTAACGCTCAGGGCGCCGCGCACACCATTTGCCGGGTGGCCAGCCCGTGCCGCAGCCCGCTCCGGGAAGGCATTTGAGCCCGGAGGTGTGGCACGCCAGTCATTGAAGCAAGGCGCCGCATGCAGGCACGCTGGCCCAAGATCGAGCGGCAGCACGCGGAGGCGGCGGCCCTGTATGAGCTGGTCGCGGCGGCCGGCATGCCCGTCGGCGGCATGGAGGCCGCCGCGCTGTCCACGCTGCCCGCGGACTGGGCCGCCCTGCGGGCCGCCATCGGCGCAGCCGCGGCCGGGCGCGAGCAGGAGGTCCTGGCCTGCCAGCTGGAGCTGGACGCGGGTGTGCGCCCGGCGCGCATGCGCCGGACCGGGGGCCTGCTCTGGGACGGGCATGCGGCTGACCACGCGCCGTTCTCGGCGCAGGCGACGAGGCGGCCGGCGCGGAGGTCAGCGGCATCCTGGAGGCCGCAGAGGACGGCGCGCTGCTGCACGCGACGGCGGACGCTGCCGGCTGCCTCGCGCGCCTGGGCGGCCTGGCCGACCGCCTCGCAGCCTGCCAGGCTGACGCCGAGCGCGCCGCGGCGCACCGGCGGGCGCTCGGCCTGGCCCCCGTCTCCGACGACGCCCTGCAGGGCTGCGCATCTGCGGCGCGCCCTCGTGGGCTGCGCATGCTGCTGCCACCCGTGCAGCCCGCCGCGGTCTGACGCCGGCCTGGCCGGGGCAGGTGACCCTCCGGCTGCAGCTGTGGCGGAGCGCGGCCGACTGGGGAGCCGCGGTGGCGGAGTGGGTCGCCGCGCCCATCCTCAGCCTGGACGTGCCGGCCATGGAGGCCTGCGTGGCGCGCTACGAGGCGCTGCTGGCGGCGCTGGAGGCCGGCCTGCCGCCCAACCAGGCGCCCGCCCGCACCTGGCTCTCCAGAGCCTGCGCACACCCCCACTACCCTGAGACAGGGCACCCGACTGGCGGGCAGGAGGCCTGCATGACGCGCGCGGCAGGGCGCAGGTCACCAAGGACCTGCGCGGGCGCGTCGACGCCGTGCGGGCGGGTCTGCCGGTGCTCGTCGCCCTGCACAACCCCGCGCTGCGGGAGCGCCACTGGGCGCGCGTGCAGACCATCCTGGGCAACATCTTCACGCGCGAGACGCTGCCCTACGGCGACCTGCTCGCCATGGGGGTGACCGCCGCTGCTCCATGCGCCCCCCCCCCCCCGTCCCTGTCCAACAGCTCTTGACAGCCGGCGCTTTTGGTTGATGCATGCGCATGCGAGTCATCAAAGCTGGCCGTCGTGGCCAGGCCCTGGCCGCGCGCGATGCGCTGGCGGGGGTCAGCGGCGATGCGAGCGGCGAGGCGGCTCTGGAGGAGCTGCTCGGCCGCATCGCCGCGCGCTGGGCGGGCCTGGACATCCCGCTCGTGCCGCACCAGGGCGCCAAGGACACCTGGGTGCTCGGCGCGCTCGACGAGCTGACGGCCGCTCTGGAGGTGCCTCCCTGATGAGCAGGGAATGGGCGGCTGACGTCTCCCCAGCAGCAGACAGACGGCGCTGATGCAATGCATGCGCCTGCACAGGACTCGCTCGTGTCGGTGTCCACCGTGCTGTCCTCGAGGTGCGGATAGCCTTCCCCGCTGCTGTGGCCTGGTGCATGACTGTGCTGTCCGCCCAAAGGACGAGCATGCCGCCCTCGCACAGGCTCGTGCAGGATTCTTGGTTTGGAGCTGTGGCAATGCTGATGCACAGTGCTTCTCTCCTTGATGCCGCCCTAGCTGCTGCGTGTCAGATACGTGGCCGGAGTCCGTGCTGATGCGGAGCGCATGGAGAAATCGCTCCGCCAGCTCACCAGCCTGCTGGACGAGTGGAGCGGCGCGCAGCGCTCGTGGCTGTGGCTGGACTGCATCTTTGCAGGCGCGCGAGCTGCGTGACGTCATGCCGGGCAGATTGCGTGGCGTGCAAAGCTGGGGGACAGCCTGACATGCGCTTGCGAGGCCTGCAGCGCCGGACATCCAGCGCCAGATGCCGCACGAGGCCAAGGCGTTTGCGGCCGTGGACCGGCAGCTGCGCGCCACCAACCGCGCCGCCAGCGCGAGCGCCAACGCGCTGCACACCGCCCTGGTGCCGGGCCTCCTGCTGTCGCTGCAGCGCCACAACAGCACGCTGGAGAAGATTGGCAAGAACCTTGAGGTGCGCGCCTGGGGCGGCACCCTCGCGAGCACGCTGCACTGCCGCCGAGCAGCCGCGCGCCACACATGCCACCTGCTGTGCTCTTTGCGGACACAGCGCGTCGGACGCGCCCGACCTCTGCAGGGCTGTTTCTCCAACCTGCTGCATGCGCCACAGAGAGCAGAGCATGCATGCAATGGTGCATTAACAAGTGTCACTGGCCTGTCCAGCCAGCCGGAGCATGCTGCGCAGCCATGCAGGAGGCGTCGCTGATTGGGTGCCGCCGCGCGCGCCCCAGGACTACCTGGAGACCAAGCGCCAGGCCTTCCCGCGCTTCTACTTCCTGTCCAACCAGGAGCTGCTCGACATCCTGGCGCAGTCCAAGTCCGCGCAGGCGCGCCCCACACGGCTCCGGCAGCAGCCTCCAAAAAAGGTCAGGCTGGTACATGAGTTGCGTTCGGCCGTGCTGGAGCAGGCCGTGCAGCCGCATGTGCGCAAGTGCTTCGAGGGCGTGCGCCTGCTGGAGTTTGGGGAGGGCGGCGCCGAGGTGGTGGCCCTGCTGAGCGGGGAGGGCGAGCGCGTCGCGCTGGCCAAGCCCGTGAAGGCGCGCGGCGGCGTGGAGGCCTGGCTCGGCGGCGTCGAGGCCGCGACCGCCGCCACGCTGCGCGGCCTGTGCCACGCGGCCATGCATGCGTACACGCCTCAGGTGCTCCCGGCTGACCGCATGCTCGCGGCCTCCAGGCCTCGCCGACGCGCTGTTGACGATCCCGTGAAGATGACGCTCCTGTAAGGACTGGAGAGTGCGGGCCTGTGGAGACGATATGGGTGAGGGGCGGGCGCAGGCGCGGACGGAGTGGATGCTGTCGCAGCCGGCGCAGCTCGCCCAGGCGACGGCGCAGACGACATGGTGCGCCGACGTGGAGCGGTGCTTCCTGGCGGCAGACGTGCCGGCGGCACTGGCGCAGGTCGCCCGCGGCAGCACGCTGCAGCTCGCGGAGCTGGCCGCGCTGGTGCGCGCCGAGCTGGCGCCTGTGGCGCGGCTCAGCGTCGCCTCGCTGGTTACGCTGTTCGTGCACGCCCGCGACGCGACGGCCGCCTTGATGAAGTGCGCGCGCTCGGCTCGGCAGTGCACCTCCTGCGCTGCATGTCAGCACGTCGCCGCCGAGCGGCCGTGATGCAGCGCGGTGTGGGCCGCAGGGAGGGCGTGAGCAGCGCGTCCGAGTTTGCGTGGCAGGCGCAGCTGCGCTATGCGTGGTCAGACACCAACGACGAGATATCCATATTGCAGGCGCGATGAGCTGCCGGGCATGCGGCACATGCTCCCTCCGATGCCAGGTCGCTTGTCTGTGTCATGTGCGCAGGAGCGCAACAACAGTTGCCCTGCTGCATGCCCTGGCTGACCAGGCAGTGTGCTGCAGGTCGCGGCGCGCTTTGCTTATGGGTATGAGTTCCTGGGCGCCCCGCTGCGGCTGATCTGCACGCCCATGGTGAACCGCTGCTTCATCACACTCACCAGCGCGCTCCACATGAAGCTCGGAGGCGCGGCTAGCGGTGCGGCCCTCGCAGCCTGGCATCTCTAGTGACATGATGCACGGTCGCTGTCAGCAGGCAGTCCTGAGGGTGAGCGGTGTGGGAAGAGCAGGTCTGGCGGGGACCGGCAAGACCGAGACATGCAAGGACCTCAGCCGCGCCCTGGGCATCAACTGCATCGTGTTCAACTGCGGCGCAAACGTGGACTACCGCCTGCTCGGCCGCTTCTTCTCCGGCCTCGCGCAGACGGTGCGGCACGCCCGGGCAGGCTGGCAGGCGTGCGCAGCCCTGCACATGCACATAGCAAGAACAGGTGCCCGACGAGTGCGGCCTGCCGTGCAGGGCGCGTGGGCGTGCTTTGACGAGTTCAACCGCATCGACGTCGAGGTGCTGAGCGTCGTGGCGCAGCAGCTGCTCACGCTGCAGAATGCGCTCAAGGCGAGCCCCAGGGCTTCCTGCTGCTCTGTAGCCCGCCTCGTGCATTGTGCGCACATGTTGCACTTCTCTGGCTAAACCTGTTTCGTGCTGCAGGCGGACCTGGCAAGGCTCAACTTTGAGGGACGCAGCATCCGGCTCCTGCCCACCTGCGGCGTGTTTATCACCATGAACCCCGGCGCCGTGTATGGCCGCACTGAGCTGCCGGACAACCTGAAAGCGCTCTTCAGGTGGGGCTTGCGTTGTGGCAGGATGTGGCACTGCAGGGCTCATCTGGGGTTTGATGCGAGGCGTCAGCTCACTACGTGCCATGCAGGCCGTGCTCGATGACCATCCCCGACTATGCGCTGGTGGCAGAGGTGTTGCTATTCTCTCAAGGTGCGCATACGCCCTGGCACCTGCCTGGCTCATACGCATGACTGCGGGGCTCAGCAGCGGTTGATGGACGCTGTGCCTCTTCTCCTGGCCGTTGTGTGTGCATCCCCAGTACGCTGGTGATACAAGCACGCAGCACCACAGGTTTTGAGGAGGCGAGCGAGCTCGCCAAGAAGATTGTCGCCTTCTACCGTCTGGCATCAGAGCAGCTGTCGCAGCAAGACCACTACGATTGGGGCATGCGCGCTCTCAAGGTGCTGGGGGCAACCTCCGCTATGCCATTACATTGATTGTTTGATGTGCTTTCCGCAAAAGTGCCGAGTCTGCAACCGAGTATACCTCCTGTGGCAGTCCGTCCTGGCCATGGCGGGGGAGTTGAGACGCGGGAGAGCCCACACAAGAGAGGCGAGTCTGCTGGTGGAAGCATTGACAAATGCCAACCTGCCCAAGCTTCTGGCGAGCGATGTGCCGCTTTTCAGCGCGCTCGTGGCCGACCTCTTCCCTCAGCAGACCCGTTTGCAGCGGGTAGCATAGCCCCGCAAGCGGACCATTGACATCTGCGTCGGCATGATCTTTGCTTACGTAGGGCCTCATGCGGCATGAGTGTTGAGGCAGCTTGATGCGGCAACACACCACTACAAGAAAATCCGCACCAGGCTTACGCAAGTGCGCATGCGCGCCCAGGTTGACGAGGCCGTCGAGTCTGCAGCCCGGGCTGTTCTGCAAGAGCGCAAGCTCGGTGCACCTGCTGGCCTTGTCGCCAAGGTGCTGCAGCTGTGGCAGACGCTGCGCGTGCGCTTTGGCGTGTGCATCCTTGGCCCTGCTGCCGCTGGGAAGAGCACCGTCCTCAGAACTCTGCAGGTGCCCTGCTGATGTCTCTGCTCATCCACCGCTCATCTTCCAGCACATGCAGATAATGCATGGACACTGATGTGCGCCGGCGTGATCAGGCCGCTTTAACGCGGCTGCGCGAGGTAGAGCACAGCAGCGATGCTGCTTATCAGGCGGTCGCGCTCACCGCGTTCAACCCAAAGACGGTGACCTTGGGAGGCCTGTACGGCGAATATCATCCACAGACGCATGAGTGGCAGGATGGGCTGGCCTCCTGCCTCATCCGTGCCGCCGTGGCGGATGCCTCCCCCGCGTACAAATGGATCGCCTTTGATGGCCCCATAGACTGTGGGTGGATAGAGAACCTGAACACGGTGCGGCCCGAGGAGGATCTGCCCCCGCTGAAACGCCTTTGACGCTGATGTCTTGCGTGTTCTGCGTCTCTGTGCATGCAATATGGGGTGCACGTCAAGTACGGTCATCCGCGCGGCGGCCAGAATCTGCACACTCCGCGTGCGCAGGTTCTGGACGACAACTGCGCCCTGTGCTTGCCAAATGGAGAGCGCATACGGCTGAATCCGCAGGGCATGCGACTGGTCTTTGAGGCCAGCGACCTGGCGGCGGCGTCGCCGGCCACCGTGTCGCGCTGCGGCATGATATATGTCCCTGCTGACCTTGTCGGCTGGCAGTGCGTCTGCCTTTCTGCTTTTTGCGCCCCTGGTCATGCGTGACGGAACCAACCGCAGCAACGTCGCGCATAACGAGGCTGAAGCATCATGCGCACACGTAGGCCCCTTGTGGCCTCCTTTGTGGAGCACGGGCTCCCCAACATGGAGCGGGAGACGCGCACCTATGTTCACTCGCTGTTCGAGCGCTATGTTGGGCGTGGCCTGGCATGGCTGCGCTCTCAAGTCAATGCCGAGTACACACAGAGTGTGGACACGTCTGTCGTCACCACCCTCGCCGATCTGCTGAAGGCGCGCCTCTGTTTGGTATAAAAATGGACAGCATTATGGTGCCCGTCACGTTGCTGACGAGTTGTGTCCAGGGCGTGGGTTGCCATCCTCGCTGAATTGCTTTAGCTGTGAAAAGGACTCAGTGGCTTGCTTTGTGCGCAGTCGCTCCTGGCATCAGCCCCGTCGCCTCCGGCCGAAGCGGACAGCATGAGCTCGCCAAGGTTGGATGATGTGCAGCCGCTCATCGCCCACATGTTCGTGTTTGCGTACGCGTGGGCGCTGGGCGGCAACTTGGTGCCCGTGCTGCGCGATGAATTCCACGCCTTTGCCACGGAACTCTTCGCTCCGCTCCTGGCGCTGCCTGCGGGGCCCCTGCTGGACCACTACGTAGAGGCCGGCCCAGGGCGGCCGCCTGCTTTTAGGCCCTGGGCGGACGCTGTGTTGGGAGCACAGCAGCCCGCCAGCGGATCGCAGCAGCGTGTGCTGGTCCCGACAATTGACACCATGCGGATCACGTTTATCGTCGAGGCATGCCCTTGCCATTTGTGCAGTCCATTGCCTTTGCCCCTGTGCAGGTCTGATTCGGAGGCTGGTGCTGGGACGGCAGGCATGCCTGGACGTGCAGCGCGCGGTGCTGCTCACGGGGACCACAGGCGTGGGGAAGAGCGTGGTGGCCGCCGCAGCGCTGGAGGGCCTGCGCGCGCGCAAGGACGCGCTGCCCTTCGGCATCAGCTTCAGCGCGCAGACTGCTGCCGCGGACACGCAGGTGCCCCACCCATGCACCCTGCGCGCATGCCACGCCAGCTCTTGTTCGGCCCGACGACTCGCGCGCCACTCTTGCCCAGGCCTTCATGGAGGGCAAGCTGGAGAAGAAGCGGCGGACGCGTTTCGGGGCGCCGGCTGGACGCAAGATCGTCTTTTTCATCGACGACGTCAACATGCCCGCTCCGGTGTGCCCCGTGCAGCTCCGGCGCCTGGCGATGCCTCGTCGCTCATTGGGAGACACATCGTCTGGCCCATGAAAGGACGGCATGTCGATGGTGACGCAGCCTGCCCGTTGCGCAGGAGCGCTTCGGGGCGCAGCCCCCCATTGAGCTCCTGCGCCACTTCCAGGACTATAAGGCACAGGCGCCCCTCTTTGCTAATGCCGTGCAGACGATCCCTGGCGCAGACAGAGGGCAGATGCAGTCTGTCATGCAGGGCTTATACGACCGCAAGGGCCAGTACTGGAAAGACGTCGAGGACACGGTGCTGCTCGCAGCCTGCGCGCCGCCTGGCGGTGACCGGCAGCACATGAGCGCGCGCTTCACGCGGCACTTTGCGCTGCTCTGCATGCCGCCGCCGCCAGCGGCCGCAATCTCGGCCATCCTGACGGCCGTCGTGTCGCCGTTCCTGGCGAGGGCACCTCCCGCGGTTGCGGGCATGGGGCCGGCAGTAGTAGCTGCCAGCGTGGCCCTCTATGGCCGCGTGATCGCTGAGCTGCTCCCCACGCCGACCAAGAGCCACTACACCTTCAATTTGCGCGACCTGTCCAGCCTGTTCCGGGTCCGCGCTTCCAGCCTCGCCGTGCTTAGCGCACCCAGGCGCCCGTGACATGCTCTGCTCGCCGCGCGGGTGCTTGATGCAAGCGGGTGCTGATGCAGGGCATCTTGATGGCAACGCCGGGTCGCATCTTGCGACGGGAGGCCCTGGCGCGCCTGTGGGCGCATGAGAGCCTGCGCGTGTTCCATGACCGGCTGGTCAGCGCTGAGGACAAGGCACTGCTTCGTGATCTGCTCTCGACGGCCGCGGCGAGCCATCTCCCTGGGCTGCTGCAGCCGGAGGAGCTGTCTGGCGCGCGTCCCCTGCTCTTTGGCGACTTTCACAACCCGAGCATCCCCAAGGATGAACGCGTGTATGAGGAGGCGCGGACCCTACCCTCTGACGCTGACGCTCTTTGCTGGGACACAGTTCCTGAATGTGTGCGGCTGAGCGCCTGACAGCATGTCGCACTGCACAGATGCCAGACGCAGAACGGCTTGCCAGGGTGCTCCGAGCTCAGCAGAAGGACTACAATGCGACGCTGCCAAAGCCCCTCTCCCTGGTTTTCTTCTCCGATGCAGTGGAGCACGTCTGCCGCATCGCACGCCTCCTGCGGCAGCCGCGCGGCTCCGCCCTGCTTGTCGGCGCGTCTGGGAGCGGCAAGCAGACCCTCACGCGCTTTGCGGCCTGGTTGGGGGGCTTCCGGTGCTGCCAGCCAAACATCCGCCGCGGCTACTCGCCCGCCGACTTCCGACAGGAGCTCAAGGTGCCGTCCGACCTGCACGGAGCACGCACGACCTGCCTCTGTCGACCCCAGGCGTCCGGCTGTGCATGGTCGTCGACCGCCTGGTGTCGTGCGCCAGGACCTGTATGAGAAGGCCGGGCTGGAGGGCGAGCGCATCGTGTTCCTGCTCACGGACACGCAGATCACGCATGAGGCCTTCCTGGAGGTGGGCATGCCTCCTGGCAGTGCGCAAGAGCGGTGTGAGCGGTATGAAGCTGTGGAGCGGGTGTGCATGCGCAGCGAGCCGCCTGTGATCTGCTGCAGCATGCGGGGCATGTGACACAGTGTCTGTCCCAGGACATCAACAACCTGCTCAACAGCGGCGAGGTGCCGGGCATGTTTGGGCCCGAGGACAAGGAGCGCCTGGCGGCAAGCATGCGCGAGCGCGTGGAGGCCGGCGGCCAGGTCGCGTCCAAGGTCCGTCGCCTGCTCGGCTTTGTGCATGGTCCATGCGAGGTAATGAAAGCATGGCTGGGAGTGCTTCGTTTGCCGCCTGACACCATGAACAGTCTGCTGTCCTATGACTACACTGCACATGCGGCATGTGCCCTGCATACTAGTGGCGGCCTGGCGGGCGCCCAGGAAGCCTGCTACGCCGCGTTCCTGGCGAGCGCGCGCGCCAACCTGCACTGCGTGCTGGCCATGAGCCCCGTGGGCGACGCCTTCCGGCAGCGCTGCCGCCGCTTCCCGGCGCTGACGGCCTGCACCACCACGGACTGGTTCACGCCGTGGCCGGCCGCGGCGCTGCTGGCGGTCAGCCAGCAGTTCCTGGCGCCCGTGGACCTGGGCGCGCCGCCGGGCGTCAAGGCGGCGCTGGCGCAGATGTGCGTGGACATCCACGTCAGCGTCAGCGCGGCCGCCGAGCGCTTCTGCGCGGAGCTGCGCCGCCGGTGCGAGCGCGGCCGCCGCAGGGCCGCGGGGTGGTTGACCATGCCATGTCACCGCATGTTGGAGAGCGCGTTGGGCCCCGCGCAGGCACTACACCACGCCCCAGTCCTACCTGGACCTGATCGAGCTCTACAAGGGCCTGCTGAAGGCGCATCGCTCCGCCACCGGTGACGCGCGCGAGCGCCTGCTCAACGGCCTGGCCAAGCTGGGCGAGACCAACGAGCAGGTGGAGCAAATGCGCGGCGAGCTGTCCGCGCTGCAGCCCGTGATCCACGAGAAGTCGCAGGCGCGTCCCTTTCATATGACTGCCCGGAGTTATACACGGCATTATCAGGCTCCCCTTCAGCTGGCGCCGCTCCGTGCAGGCGGCGGCAGCCATGCAAGCGGAGGTGGTGCGGGACCAAGCCGGCGCGGAGACTGTGCGCGCCAACGTCGCGCGCGAGGAGGCCGCTGTCGCCCAGACCGCGGCGGAGGCGAAGGCGCTGGCCGAGGACGCCAAGGCCGACCTGGCGCAGGCCCTGCCGGCGCTGCAGGCTGCCATCGACTCCCTGAGCGCTCTCAACAAAGGTGCTGGACGCATTCTTAGAATCTTGTGCATTGGCATGCTCTGCTCCGTGGCAGCAGCCAGCAGAGCTGTTTGAGGCGCTCGCGCAGGGGATGTGATTGAAATCAAGTCCATGATCAAGCCGCCGCCGCTGGTGCTGCTCGTCATGGAGGTGCGCCCGCCCATGTACAAGTTAGCTGATTCCAAATATGTCTGATCATGGTTTTGCATGCTTGGACGCTTGCAAGCATTTCGTGTCCATGGCATCCAAAAGTGGGGCATCCTGCTGACGCATGCATGCTGGCCTGTCACGTGATAATGATGCCTTCGCGCCCCAGGCTGTATGCGTCTTGCGCGGCGAAAAGCCAGACTGGGACACGGCCAAGAAAGTCCTGGGCGAGCCAAACTTCATGCGGTCACTCTTTGAGTTTGACAAGGACAACATACCGGACAGCGTGATCCGCAAGCTGCGTCGCTACGTGGTGCGCTGCAGGCTGGAATGAGGATGCCCGTGTAGATGATCTGGTCTGCGTATGCTACTTTCCTGGCAGAACTGTGTATGCCTTGGTGTGTCTGCAAGCGACTTGGTGCGTGTCCATGCGGGCGGACATGCTGCGCGTGCCTGTGGTACTCCTGCAGGTCGACCGGGCTTTGGCTTCTGTGCAGGATGATCCAGCCTTCACCCCAGAGGCAGTCGCGAAGCAGAGCCGTGCAGCTCAGAGCCTGTGCCTGTGGGCGCGCGCCATGGATACCTACCACAGGGTGGCAGCAGCGGTGGCCCCCAAGCGCGCCAAGCTGCGCTCGACGGAGGCCATCCTGGCCGCTGCAGACACGCAGCTGCATGAAAAGCAAGCCAGACTGAGGGTGACGCCTCCTGCCGCCTGTTTGAAAAAAAACCCCCGAGTTTTCCTCCTTGACAAGCTCTGTCCGCTCTGTCTAGAAATGGGCAACATTTTGATCTTAAGCCTGTACTCTCGAATTGGCCGCTGCAGCTTCAATGCAGAGTAGGGTAGATTCTTGGGGCACGGCAGGGTTAGGGTAGGATGAGCCTTCCTTCAACTACCCAAGACACAGGACATGCTGCATGCAGGCTGTGGAGGAACGGGTGGCCGCGCTGCAAGCACGCCTGGCGGGCGTGCTGAGCGAGCAGGAGGCGCTGCGGCAGCAGCGCGAGACGACAGAGAAGCGCCTGGCGCGCGCCGCACGCCTCACTGACGCTCTTGGCGAGGAGGGGCTGAGGTGGCGGCGCACGTCTGAGGCGCTGCAGGCACGCGAGCGCGAAGGCCCTGGCTCGTCCTGACACACTGTTGCCACTCACTGCCCCGTGTGCTCATGTTGCTTAGGGCACCGCACGCCCCACCTTTCTGACCAAAACCCGTGTTCACACCTGCGTTGTCCGCTGCTTGCAGACCCAGGCGGACCTGCTCGTGGGCGACACCTTCCTGTCGGCCGCATGCATCGCCTACTACGGCGCGTTCACAGGGCCCTACCGCGCATCCCTCGTGGCTGCCTGGCTCGCCCGCAGCCAGGAGCTCGGCATTCCAGCATCCCCATCCTGCAACCTGCACACATCCCTTGCATCTCCCGCCCAGGTGAGGCCGGCAGCAGGACACGCATGCCCCACGAGCCCTGGGACCCCTGCGCCCCACCTGGAGTGCACTCTGCAGCGTCAAGCAACTGCAACGCGCTGCCGTGGGGTTCAGGTGAGAGAGTGGCATGCCATGGGCCTGCCGCACGATGCGGTGTCGGTAGACAGCGCCATCGTCGCCACGCACGGCCGCTGCTGGCCGCTGTGCATTGACCCGCAGGTGCCCCGCACTCGCGGCAGCCACGCCGAGCCCAAGCGCAGAGCCCGGAGCTATATCCGGTCCGCCAGCACACTGAGGCTGACGCTGACGCTGGTCTGTGCTGCAGGGGCAAGCTGCAGCCTGGCTGCGCGCCATGGAGGCGCGCGCAGGGCTGCGGGTGCTGCGGCTGGGGCAGGCTGCGTACCTGCGCGAGCTGGAGGCCGCGCTGCGCACCGGCACCCCTGTCCTGCTGGAGGACGTCGGCGAGGCGCTGGACCCCGCACTGGAGCCCCTCTTGCTGAAGCAGGTGCGACGCCCTTTCCTTGGTTGGGCGCATGCCGCCTCTGCTTCGCCCTCACCACCAGGCTGCTGGGCATGCTGCCGCAGCAATGGATGCTGTGCATGCGGCAGGTGTACAAAGACAGCAATGGCAGATCACTGCTGCGGCTCGGCGACATCGAGATCGACTACAACCCTGCTTTCCGGCTGTACCTCACCTCACGGAACCCGAACCCGCACTTCCTGCCGGAGGTACGCAGAGGGCCTGATGCTGCAGCTGCAGCTGACGGGCTGCACGCGCCGCCCGAAGTCTGCCTGCGCAGCATAGCCATGCGCCGCGGCCACCATGACACCCGGCGCCGGCAGGTGTGCATACGCGTGTCAGTCATCAACTTCACAGTGACAGCCGAAGGCCTTGAGGAGCAGCTGCTGGGCGACTGCGTACGCCGGGAGCGCCCGGACTTGGAGGAGCAGCGCGACAGCCTGCTGCAGTCGATCGCCGCGGACAAGCGGCAGCTGCAGGCGCCTCCCTGCCTCCCCCATTGCCCGCGTTGCCTCTTCTAGCATGCTCCATGCCGCCACGCAGGAGCTGCGTCGTGATCGTGCGCTGCGCGCCCGTGCCCTAGACAATGGAGATGATGTCACGCCGGCCTGGGGTTAGTGAGAGCCCGCGCGCTTGCAGGAGCTGGAAGATCGCATGCTGCGGCTCTTGCGCGAGGCTGGAGGGTCGCTGCTGGACGACGAGGTCCTGCTGGGCACTCTCAACAACAGCCGCTCCACAAGCGCCGCAATCAATGTGCGCGTCGCGGAAGCTCAGGCCACAGAAGCCAGCATCAACGCCGCTCGTGGGAGCTACCGACCTGCCGCTGCGCGCGCGTCCACGCTGTACTTTGTCGTCTCTGGCCTGTCCGCCATTGACAGCATGTGCGCTCTCGCGCATGCCGCCTGGTGCTCTGCCTGCACAGCATGCGCCTGCCACGGCCACTGAAGTGGCACGTCGCAGGTACCAAACGTCCTTGGCAAGCTTCGTGCGCATCTTCATCCATTGCGTCGAGACCGCGCCATCCGCGGCAGCCCTGCCAGAGCGCTTGGCCAACATCGCTGCGGCCGTCACGCGCGCGGTGTTTGCAAGCGTGCAGCGCGGGCTTTTCGAGGAGCACAAGCTGCTGTTTGCTTTTCTGGTGGCGGCCGGGCTGCAGCGCGCCGCGGGGAAGCTGCCGGACCAGGAGTGGGCCGCCCTGGTGCATGCGCTGCCCAGTGTGCTGCATCGGGACGTCAATGCAGCTCCTCCTGGGTGCGCTCCGCCCTCTGGATGCGCAGCAGTCCGCCACGTCTTCATGTAGCTTCACTCGTGCCAGTCGCCGCGCCATGACAGTGTTGCCATGCGGCATGCAGGACGCAGGGCGGCGCGGTGTGGTCTTCAGCCGCGGCCCTCGAAGGCAGCATGCCCGCCTTTGCTGGTCTCTCTGCGAGCCTTGCGGCAGACGGCGCTGCCTGGCGGTCCTGGGCTGCTGACACAATGGAGGCTGAGATGCCGGGCGGCTGGGGCAAACAACTGACTGCCTTTCAGCACCTGCTCATCGTCAAGGTGCGTCCTGCCCTCGGCTGGTATGCAACCATGTGCATTGCGCTTTAGAACCCAAGCTGCCTCGGCGTTGACCCACAGACACAGCATGCTGCTGCCGCCAACCCGGCGCGCCGTCCAGGACAAGCTGAGAAGCAGCGGTTCAAGCGCGGCCTGCAGGTGCTCTGTGAAGAGGCGCTGCCGGCGAAATGCAGCCGGTATGTGGAGGCGATGTTGGGGCCAGATTTTGTGGCGCCTCCTGCGTGGATGCTGCAAGACGTCTTCCCTTCCACGACAGCGCATGCTCCCATCATCTTCATTCTTTCGCCCGGCGCTGACCCAACGGCCGATCTGCAGCGCTTTGCAGAAGCAAATGGCCGCATCGCCGGTGACTCCTGCCAGGAGTTGCACAACACCATGTTGCCCTGAGCGGGACAGCATTGGTGTGATCATGCCACGTGCAAGCGCACCGCTGATGGAATGCCATGTGGGCTGCAGGAGAATCGCTCCAGATGGTGTCGCTGGGGCAGGGTCAGGGCCCGGTCGCAGATACTCTGGTTGCACAGGCCGCTCGGACCGGCCAGTGGGTGTGCCTGCAGAACTGCCACCTGGCAGTTGCCTGGCTACCAAGGTGAGTTGCACCAGAATGACATCTCCTCGGGGTTGTGGCGATGTGTGCAAAATATGTGTCTGGGCGGCGCGCCAGCGAGCGACTCAATTCTGTTTCCTGGGGGAAAAGGGGTGCATTGGGCCTGCGGCGCTCAGGCTCGAGGCGCTGGTGGAGGAGTTGGCGTGCAGCGAGGCTGTGCATCCTGGCTTCCGACTGTGGCTCTCATCCATGCCGTCCCCTGGCTTTCCGCCCTCTGTCCTTCAAGCTGGGCTCAAGCTGGCGGTGCAGCCGCCGCGCGGCGTTCGGGCGACGCTGGTTAGGACATATTCAGCCATGACCAACGACGCCTTTGAAGCATCACCCAGCAGCCTGCCAGACGCCTGGAAGCATCTGCTGTTGGGCATCAGCTTCTTTCATGCGACAGTGCAGGTGTGTTTATTACACACCTGGACAGCTGAGCCCTGAGCCTTTGAACGACTGTGCGGCGTGATAAGTGCTGCACTGGCTGCATGCAGGACACATTGCACACCAGCATGTCATGCAGTCCATTTGTCCTAGCCTCGCACACAGCTGCATATGACCATCACACTTTCTGTGCGGGTTGAGCCAGGAGCGGCGAAAGTTCGGTGCTTTGGGGTGGAACTGCGCACACGCATTCAACATAGCCGATCTTGAGGCGGGCATGATGATGGCCCACTTTTTGCTGCGCGACAGCCCTGCTGCTGTACCTTGGGCTGCTCTGCAGCAGGCACGTCGACCCTAAAGCTTGCCTTGTTGAACTTTCGCCTATATCGACGGGTGCATGGACACAGAGCGTGCATGCAGAAGTATAAAACATGCAAACCACAGGGTGATACAGATGTACACCCAGGAAGCTGCTCCTGTACACAGTAGATTGGCTGCAAGGCCTGCAGAGTGCCAGCGGGGGATGCAGGTGCTCGGCGGCATTGTGTACGGGGGCCACCTGACAGACACATCTGACGCGCGTGTTCTCATGGCTCTGCTGAAAAGCTTTGTGAGGCCGGAGCTGCTGCAAGAGGGCCACTCCTTCGCCATGGATGCTGCGTACAGGAGGCCTGACGCAGGCGGCCTACAGTCTTACAGGTGGCGCACCTGGCAGACTTGGCAGTGCTTGCAGGCCGTGCTGCATGCCGAGTGCATCCCCGAGTGAGCACGACGTGTACTTTCTGGGACTACATCGCAAACCTGCCTGTGGCGGAGCCACCAGAGATCTTTGGCCTGCACGTCAATGCAGCCTTAGTGCGGCAACGCGGGGAGGCCAAGCATCTGCTGGCCACGCTGGCCATCATGCAGCCGCGGACTGCAAGGCTGCCAGGGCCCACCGCCAGCGACGCAGTATTGCTTGCACAGGTGCAAACCTGTAGGACAGACGCCTTAGAAAGCTTGGTTGCTGTCCTGCCTGCCGGAGCTGTTGACTGCTTTGTTGTTCGCTGGGTAATCTGACTGCGCAGTCTGGCAACCGCCGTAGGTCGCTGGCATCTGTGCGTCGTTGCCGCAAGGGCTGGAGAGCGGTGTGATGGACCAGCAGCTGGGACGTGGCGGAGCTATTGACCCCATGACTGTGGTGCTGAGGCAGGAGCTCCACAGGCTTGCACCCTCTCACATGTACTCTGTGCACGCTCTTGCTCTCCTGCTGGTTTGCAATGCAAAAGATGCAAGCGTGCCGGGTCTGGCAACGGCAGATACCAGAGGCTTGGTAAAGCAGTGCACGCTTCCTTGGTAGACCTTGAGCGTGCACTCCGGGGCCTGGCGGCCATGAGTACGGACCTTGAGCAGATGTCTGCGTCACTGGCAGCTGGTCAGGCGCTTCCCACGACTGGCCAGGCCGCGTGAGCTGTGGTGGCGCATGGCCGTGTGCATCTTGAAGAGTTTATACGTGTACATTGTGCTCCCCATATTGACAACCCGGCAGCTCTTCATGCGCTAGGTACCAGAGATGTGGGCGCGCTTAGCCTACCCGTCGCAGCTGCCGCTGCATGCCTGGCTCACAGACTTTGCAGAGCGTGTCGAGCACATGCGGCAGTGGATGTGCAAGGGCGCGCCCTCAGCCTATTGGCTGCCAGCATTCTTCTTCCCGCAGGCGCGCCATGTCACCTACTTGCTGAAGAATCACTTCCCACCTGCGGCCGCTCCGCTTACCCGCGGGGCGCGCTTGTGCAGGGCTTCCTGACAGCGGTGCTCCAGGCTCATGCGCGCAAGCACAGCGTTCCTCTGGACACAGTATGGCTCGGCTTTAAGGTAACTACTTTTTGCACCGGCGACGTGATACCCGCACCGCCCGCGGACGGCGTGTATGTTGATGGCTTGACAGTCGATGCCGGCCGATGGGACATGGATGCCTGCTGCCTGACCGAGCCCTTGCCCGGCATCCTGGCGTCCGCGCTCCCAGTGCTGCACATCCTGCCTTGCCACAAGGACACCCCGCTCCTGCGTCCTTGCGCTGTCTATGCATGCCCGCTGTACAAGACGGCAGGCCGGGTGGGGTCTGTGTCGACGACAGGGCAGAGCAACAACTCTGTGGTTGTCATAGACTTGCCCGTGCGGTCAAGCACGCACGCTGATTCCTGCGTGCTGCAGGGCGTTGCTCTGCTCTTGTGTCGCAAGTGAGGCGTGTTTGCTGACATTGCTCTTTGCTATTGCATATTCTGTGCAGCGCTGTGTGGGTCTCAGGTGCTATATTGTAGTTGTGCGAGTGCGTGTCACTGCTGTTTGCTGGCTGGCACATGGACACGTGTTTGTGTTCTCTATAGAGACAGGGACAGCTGAGTTTTGATAAGTAATGCATGCACGAGTGCGGGTTTCGCCACCGTGGCCACATGCTCAAGGTTGAGATGGCTCCGGCAAGGACATACACAGGTAGCATCCTGTACATATCACGCGTAGTCAATGTGGAGTAAATTGTGCCAACTAATGCACACAGTCACTTCTTGACAAAGGTGTGCTGCAGCACCATCGTCAAGTTGATAGAAAATGCATGTCAACTATCCTGCAGTGCATCTCCAATACCTGAAAAACCCGAGAGATGCGTGGCAGACATTGCCCATGCTGCTGCAGACTCCCTCCGTGCGCGACGGCAAGAACCGCGCCCCTTGGCTTCCGCCATGCATCTGGCCAGGCGCATAGGTTTGTTCACGAATCCACAGTTCAGCCCCTGTGGTGCAGACTGCACCCCCCCTTGCCAGCTGTTACAGCTGTGGTCCACTATCTCCAGGCTCATGGCTTGCTGGCTATGGCTCCCGGCACACCCACGGCTCAAGCTGCTCACCTATTGCCTGTCACCGTTCCCTCTCGTCTGCGTCTGGTCCCCAGGGATCACCGCTGGCCTGGTGTCGGCCGTCCCTTACAGGATGCTCGTCAGCCGATGGGGTGCCAAACCCGTCGGTGACATCAGCAGCAGCAGCTATCTCGCTTACATTGCTGTCCTCGCCCAGAAGCGGCTTCTGAACAGAGTCTTGGTGGCTGACAGCGCCCACCGCCTTTGCCTGCAAGGAGCCCGAGCTTTTTTGGCTTTCATGCATGCAGGAAACCTGCAATGCACTGCCTGCATGTGCTGCTTGTCATCAAGGTCAACCACTTGCATGCGCCACCAATTGTTTCGTGGGAACATGCCGTGCGCACCTGCAGACGCGCTGTGAACACATTTGTGCCACTGGGAGCCCTGTCCTCTGCGGGCCGCAGCGCCGCATCGCCTGCATCTGGCATGGCCACAGCGCTGTGCTCCGCAAAAGCGCCGCTCTCATCCGCCACCCGTACACTGCTGCGGCGCAGCGCTGTCGACACTCGGACAGACAGCGCGCGGGCGCGCCCAGATGCGGTGCGCGACAGGCGCCCCGCAGCTGCACTGGTCCGCGCGCTTAGCCGAGTGCTAGCACGGCCTGCCGCCGCGCTGGCACGTACGGCTGCGCTGCTGGCGCGCAGGGCGACGCTGCTCGCAGACTCGTACATTTTTTTAGCAGAGTCCACCTTGTTCTGCGCCGGCACAGCCGCGCATTAACATTGTGCGCACATGCGGCCACTTCATGTCGAGGTACCTCTGCTCTGCTTGAGCTCAACCAGTGCGTCTCATGCCCCTGCGGAGGCCGCGTATGCATGCAGGTCCAAGAGGCAAAGTGGCGTGCATGTGCACTCTCTCAAACAGGTTCACAGGACCATCAAGAGCTCAGCATCACCGTGATCGACTTGTAGACCTTGCGCGGGTTCATTATCATCCAGATGGCAACAGCGAACCCCACGCAGCCTGTCAGGATGAGCTGCAAGATGCCCATGCCGTTCAGCTGGTTGGTTGTGAGCTGCGCCCATTTAAGCGCCTCTCCGGAGATAAGCAGGAGGAACAGCACTGCCCCCGCACATGCACTCGTCAGCCGGGCACTAGCGAGCATGCACTGGTGCTTGCACGGGTTGACATATCAATGCAGCGCAAGCACATGGGGCACAGAGTGCAGAATGCTTCACAAAGCTTTGGGTCAATTCATGTTGGTCACTTGGTCAACAAGGCAGCATGGGCGACTGCTGAGTCTCTGGTCATGCACCACATGTCGCCACATGCCAGGAGACCGCACACCGATGATGGAGGACACTTGCATCCAGTTGTCGTGCTTGCTCTCGTACGGGTGCAGGTAGATGGTGAGCACCATGAACAGCACGAGCAGGATCTCGCCGACCACCGCCTGTAGCGACCCGACCATCTGCACCTGAATGAAGACTGGCACTGCTGCCATCACGAGCTTCCGGGCCATCTCCGCTATTTCCCAAAACGGTAGGCGGTACCCGGAGTACAGGTAGCCAAACTGTGCCTTGATTGTTGGATCCTGCGCGGTGCTTCGTCTGCTCATCGCTCGGGCGCTGCAACCCAGGAGACACTCAACGCCGTTTGCCAAGGCCGCTACAGCGACGCACCTCGAGCCGGTCGCGCACACGCCACAGGACATAAAAGAACATGACCGGCAGGCCAACTGCAAAGACGATCAGGATGATGATGCCGGGCGGAATGTACTGCTTGTAAATCGGGTCCAGCTGGCCGGTCACGTCGTGTGTCATGATCTGGTAGTCGGCCCTGAGGAAGGTGCCGATGTCCAGCTTCTGGGCGGAGAAGAGCTGCAGCGCTGTCTGCGCGATGTTGGGGTACAGCAACGACACGAGCCAGAAGGCGTTCTTGTAGCACCTGCCGCGCATGCCGCATGAGGCGGTCCGGGCACGGCTACGTGTGCTGCGCTTGAGCGTTGCGCCTGCCGTGCATGGCGGAGCTGAAGACAGCACTTTGCTGTACGTGCCGAGCTCTCGGGTGCCCCACCTGTTCTGGAGCCCCACTGCGCGCGCCAGGCTCTTGTTGAGCTGCTCCTCGTGCTCGAGGGATGCCTGCGGCTGATCCAGCTGCCGCGTCCGGATGAGCTTGGTGATTGCCGCCGTGCCATAGATGATCATGCACAGGATGACCAGGATGACCTGCAGCGCCTTAGGTAAGCATGCAATTGTCATGCCTTTTGCATAAAGCACGGAGACATGCGATTATGGGACTGGGCACGCATGCCCTCCTCCGCACCGGCGACACCATCGTGACGATGTACTGGAGCAGGAAGTTCCAGTTGTAGTCGGCACAATCAGGGGCAGTGATGCCGACGCCCACGTTGACAATCTTGGACCAGGTCAGAACCTGCCTGGTGCTGTTTGGCCATTTCACGTCGTAGGTCTGTAGCAGGGACATGATCTGCCGGGCAAGCCAGGCAGGGCCAGTCAGTTGGGCCTCATGGAAGGCAGTCTGCCGGTCTTCAGCAGGCAGAGCAGCGCACGCCGCTGCACTCATGCCTGGAAGTGCGTTTGGATGATCTTGATCTTGGAGTCCATGCCCGGCCCGTCGTCATCTTCAGCGCCGATGTCAAAGGAGAAGATGAAGATTAGGAAAAGCCCAAAGATGGCGACTGCAATGCCCATTGTGATGGTGCCGGACCCCATGCAAGACCTGCGCGGCAGACAGGGTGAGTGTGCCAGAGCGTGGCTGTGCAGGTGCATGAGCCAATGGATGCATACAATGGCGCGGCAGCGCACTTGCACCCTTGGCTGTAGCCGTAGTACCCGTTCACGCAGACCTGGCACACAGGCCCATAGTAGCCGGTCTTGCAGGCGTCGTCGCCAGCGGCGTAGCCAGATGTGTCAGGATAGCCATGGCACGCGTTCAAATAGGGGCAGTGGTACATGGATGAGCTGGTGTTGCCGCTCCGCCAGTAGTTCTGCAGAGACAGGAGCGGAGTCTGCGTGCCGAATGCGCCGCCCGGGCATGTAGCCCCTGCAGTGAATCTGTCCAGTGTCGGCTCTCTGTCTCGGCTTTGCACGCACCAGCAGCGCAGCTGAAGTGCAACCTAGGCTCGGCACCGACTGGGCGTGCCTGTGGGGCAGGGCTTGCAGCTGATTCCATCAAAATTGAAGGTGTTTTGTGTCGCAGGGCGCGCACAGCGGCCCCTTTTGCTGCGTGCCCTCAGGGCAGAAGTCGATGGTGATCGGGAAGGTCAGCGCGGGAATGGGCAGGAGCGCAGGTACGAGCGCATTTTGGCCTGTTGTCGTCAGCTGGCAGGCCACTTGCAGCTCGTAAGAGTGGCCTATGCCGCCTGCGTGCACCGGGTGGGCGAGGTCAGGCGCGGGCGCTCATATCCAGCACGCACAGCTGGCCAAAAGGTTGACCACACACAGTCCCAGGTGCGCTGAAAGCTGCGTAGTCTGGGGGTCGGGGCTTGCCAATGATTGAGAACTGCGAGAAGGTGCCCACGCCGTTGACCAGGTTGGCGAGGCGGCCAGACTCCGGCAGCTCCAACTCAATGCCTGCATAGCGGGCAGCACAGCCACCGAGGCTCTCGCTGACGGCGACGTTGCCATAGTAGTCCATCAGGCCCGTCTCGAAGGGCGCCCCAGCCTGCGCGGTACATGTGAGAGCACCCATGGGCTCCAGCATCTGACCGAATTGCATGGCCGCCGCTGCTGCCATGCACGCGTGACATTGCTGCCAAGCAGGTGCCAGTCGTACCTGGTTGCTCTCTATCGACGTCGGGGGCATGACCAGGAACTGCAGTGTGAGCGCCTCTGTAGCCAGTGCGCTTGAGGAGGAAGGCACCATTGTGCAGGATGTGCATGTCACAGGCGTGTTGGGCGACTTGCTGTGCAGCCAATAGATGGCCGTGCCTGGTGCGCGAATGAACACACGGCTGTTGATGCTCCGCAGCACCTTTGCGCATACTGAGAAAGGCATGTGATGCATGTTGACATGGCAGGCGCGCCAGCTCATGTGGCACAGCGAGGGACGCACCAAGCATCCCGACGTTGTCCAAAAATGTCAAGCTGGCGAGCGTGGCGTTGCTGGTCACATCTGTGCCGACAAAGAGCCCGGCGCCGTAGTAGGCGGCATTGCCGCTCAAAGACAGACTGTTCAGGGCAAAGTTGTAGTGGTTGATGAAGATGCCACCTGTGCGTCGCGCGCATGGTGTGGACAGGCTCCGAGCGCCATGCTTGCATCTGCGGGCGCTCGCGCACCGCCCAGGCCGTCGTGCGAGTTGCCCGCAAGGGCGTAATCCACAAAGTTGTTGCTGATGGTGCAGCCGACGATGCTCACGCTGCTGGTGCCAGCTGCGCTGTCGAAGAAGACGCCGCCTCCCGCCTGGGCGCACCGACACGCTTGGAGAGCAACCTTGTGCAAGCCACAGCAGCGCCTGCCTCCCCGGCCCAACACCCTCGCCTCCTCGGGTGAACCATTGGCCACACTCTTGTGAAGGCTGGCAATATGGGACACAGCCTCCTAGCAGCACATCGTGCACTTGGCCTGCTTCCCTAGTCAGCACTCGCGCAGTGCACGCCGCGCGCCTCATGCGCATAGTTCCCAGAGATGATGTTGTTGGTGAGCGTGGAGGTCGTGCTCCCGCAGACACCATTGGTGCAGTGGTCAGCGACATACACGCCGCCGCCATAGCCCAGCTGCGTGTCGGGCATGCCCACGCGGTTGCCTGTGATGTTGCAGTTCTGCGCGCTCATTCAAACCCATGCAAGTTGGCGCTCGAGCAGCTGCAGTGTCGGAGCATGGCGCGCAGGCGACAATGACCGGCATGCTGTAGAGCATCTTGTGAGTGCAGGAGCAGTCTTGTATGGCAGCTCTGTGTCCCTCCTTTGCACCCAAGCAAACAATGGACAATGCAGCAAGAATGACGCGCCTGCATGGTGAAAATGCCGTCCTGCACGCTGATGCCGCCGCCGGTGCTGGACGCCCGGTTGCTTGACACGACGCACGAGTCCATGCTGACCACGCTGGGAGCCGGCGGGTTTGCAGAGGCCGCACACGAGCTTTCCGAAGAGAATATGTCAAAGCCGATGTTGATTGCACCTCCAGCCTTGCATCCACCATCGACACATAGGTAAGTGCAGCCACAAGGCAGGCAGCTGGCGGACGGGGCGCCTGGTCGCGTGCCGCCATTGTGCACCCTGGGTGCAGGAGTGCCCTCACCAGCGGTGGTTCGTAGCAGTTCAGGTTGCCATTGTTCGTGAAAGTGGCTCCGGTGATGCTGAAGACTACGCTGCTGCTGGTTACGATGGCCCCGCCGGCGGCGCGTGCGGTGTTCGAGTCAAACAAGCCCCCGACGATGCTGGCGACTGCCTGCGAGCACACAGCACCGGTGGCCTGAGCCAAGCAGCAGGCGGCGATGAGGTCCTCCGCTTCTGGGGCCACGACATGCAAGCCGGGCCGCAGCGAGCAGCAGGGCATCCGCGCCTGCTGGTCTACAAATATCGCGCCGCCATATGCTGCCTTGTTGCTGGTGAAGGTGCAGTCGGTCAGGGTCACTTGGTTGCGCCAGGGGAACGGGTCACCGGGCGGCACGGTCAGGCCGTCACCGGCCAGGATAATCGCTCCGCCGTTGGGCGCTGCATGCGCGGGGCAGCGACGCAGACGGGTCAGGCAGGAGCGTGATACAGCCCCAGCCGCATGCTGCGAAAGAGGACACACAGCCCAGGATCTGGGAGACGTTGCTTGTACGTGCAACACAGAGTGTGCGCCCTTGGTCTGGCCAGAGCTCACCAAAGTTGCTGTCAAAGGTGACGTTCGTGAAGGACGCCAGGTAGATGTTGAAGATGGAGAAGCCGGCGCCCTTCTCCGTCGCGCTGTTGAGCGAGAAGATGCTGTTCTGGGCCAGGACGATGGTGGGGCAGGGCATGCCCGCGTTGCCGGCATTGCTGATGTCGATGCCGGAGCCGTACTGCGCCTGGTTTGCCTGGACGAGCGTGCCATCCAGCACCATGATGCTCTGCAGGTTCTTCAGGCCGCCCCCGCCGATCAGGGCCCTGCAGAGTGGCAGAATGCCTATGTCACGGCCGGCCACGCGGCACACACATGCGCGACGCACGCAAGCGCTGCACACCGAAGAGCGCGCATCGCACGGGCGGCTGCATGCAGCCCAGCAGCGCTGCGCATGTGCAGGCCTGCCGGCGGCCCGCGCCTGTTGGTGGTGACTGTGGAGGTGAAGACAAAGAGCTCGGAGAAGATGGCAAACAGGCCGCCGCAGAAGAGGCCGGCGTAGTTGTTGCTCACATACGTGTTGGTGTATACCATGAAGGCAAAGTTGGCGTTCAGCGCGCCGCCAAAGGTGTCTGCATTGTTGCCGGTGATGATGAGTGAGTCGAGGTGGGGCCCAATTGAGTACTCGCCCATGAGCCCCGCGCCCGCGCCCTTGGCGATGTTGTTTGTCACATTGAGCCGGTCAAACGTCCAGGACGAGTACTTGCCTGCGGCCCACAACAAGAGCGGGGTTCACCACACCAAGCGAGGCGCGCCGCGCACTCCTGCACGAACCATACGGCAGGGCCCTGCAGGGCTGCTCGCAGCATGTCAACACCGCGCTGTGTGCAGGGCGCGGGCGCACTGTAAACGCCGCCGCCCTGGCTGGCTTGGTTGCCGCTGATGACGCAGTCGGACATGGTGATGCTGGCTTCGTAGGTGTAGACGCCGGCGCCCATGGCCGCATAGTTGTTCGTGAACGTGCACCGCTCGAACGTCGGATGCGCGTTGCCGCTCGTCCACGGCGCAAACGGCGCGTACCCAGCAGGGTGGACCGCGGTGGGCGTGAACCATTCGCAGGCGCCCTGGGCGTTGCACGGATAGTAGAACGCGGGCGGCCAGCCGGTGCCGGGCACGCCCGTGACCGACACGCCGCCGCCATTGCCAGTCACCTGTGCGCAGGCGCGCGCTGCTCGGCCTCCCGCCTGCCAGGTGCGCACACCTCTGGCCACTCTGCGGCGCGGCGCGCACCGCTAGCAGCTTGAACACGCAGTCCTGAATGTCTGGGCTGGAGGTGATGAGCAGGCCCCCGCCGTTGCCGTTGTACGCGGCGGCCGCCCCCAGGGTCATGAGCAGCGAGTTCCAGATGCCCACGCCTGTGCAGAGGCGCACAGCCGCTCACCCAGCCGGCTGCTGGGCCAGCGCACGGGTGGCAGTGCTCGGGGCAGCCGCAGGCGGGCGGCGCGCCAACCTTTGAGGACGCTCGTCGAGCTCTCGGTGCCGACAAACTGGAAGGCAGGCCCAACGCCTTGCGTGTCAAACTGTGTGACTGCAGCGCCGCCAATGCCCTGCACAGTGATCGGGCGGCTGTTGAAGAGGACGTTGATGTTGCCCGCTCCCGTGTATGTGCCTGCGGGCAGGCCCACCGGCCGCGGCAGCATCACGGCACCAGGCACGCCTCTCTGGCGACGCAGTCCTGCAAGCTCGCATCCGCCTACCTGGGAAGAGCCACAGAGTTTTGCCGTTGGGTGTCACGGCGGACGTGAGGCCCTTGGCCACCGTCGCGCACGGCGTCGCCAGGGCGCCGCAGTTTGGCGCTCCGACCGTGTCGCTGCCCCCGGGCCCGACGTATGCGTCCCCTGCGCTCGAGCACCGCCGTCCGTGTTGGCCCCTTGCGATCGATGTCTGCGCACGCTCAAACAAATCAAGCGCCCACGCCGGCGCACCCGCCGCCGCAGAAATGGCAGGCGGCACGGTGAGGACCGACGGCGTGGCGCCCAGCACGCGGATACGATAGAAGGGCAGTGTCAGCAGGTGCCTGCGTATGCAGGACGCAGCGTGATTGAGGGCCCAGCACAGGCTAGCTCAGCAGGGCCGCCACTCTCAGCGCCGCACCGCCGCCCCGCAGGCGCGGCGTCAGTCGTGCTGAACACGGTGTTGTTGTTCTGGAGCGCGGCCGCGGGCAGCGCGACAACGCCCGTAGTGAACGTGGGGTCCACAGACGCCTCGGCCTGGTAGTCGGCGGGCAGCGTGCCCAAGGCGGTCAGCTGCCACAGGACCTGCGCACTGCTGCCACGGCCTCAGCAGGGGCGCTGGTGTGCCGTGGCATACGCCCGCAGCGGCGTGCGATATCCTGCACCTGAGCGGCAGCTGGCATACTCGCTATCCCTGTGCAGTAGTGCAAGCAGCGCCAGCGGGTATGTAACTGCGACGCACCTGGACAGGGCCTCCGGTCCCCTGCTGGACGGCCATGCTCCAGGGTGTTGGGCCCTGTGCACGAGCATCCCGCCAACAAAAGCACAGCGCTGCCACCGCCAGCGACCAGGAGCTCCGCCTTCGCGTGAGGCTCCGCCGGCTACCGGCGTTCGCCGCCATGGCCGGCGTGCGCCCCAAGCTGGCAGCGACCCCGCGGTCAAAGTGCCTGAGCCAGGGCCTCTCGGCCAGGCTACCCCTCGCAGGCGCTCGGAGGCGCGCACGAGCGTCACGGGCGGCCAGTACGGCTCGCGCGTCACGGCACAGGCACGGGATGGATGTCGTACGCCGACAGCTGGGTGTCGAAAGCATACCGACCCAGGTTTACAAGGACCCTAATGCATGCAGGTGCACAACGGTGCACATGCATGGTGCATTGCGTGCACCACAACACAACCACACATGTGCACCAGCACCCCTCCACATACAAAGCCACTACATGCATGCTGCAGCCTCACCGTAGCTTCCGCCGCTTCCACGTGCGCAAGGTGACGACCTGCTCCACCAGACAGCCTGGCGCGACAGGCGCACCCAGCGCGTCCTCTGCCTGCACCTTCACGGCCACGCTCGCCAGCCCGGCCTTGACAGCCAGCGCGTCCTCTGCCTCCACCTTCACAGCCACGCTTGCCAGCCCGGCCTTGACGGCCCTGCTCCTGCCCCGCTTCCCTTTCGGGACCCCATCCGCCGCCGCGCCCTGCGCAGGGTCCGCCGCCCGCTGCACAGTGCCCGCCGAGGCAGAGGCGCCGGGCGCCGACCGCGGCACCAACTCGCCGTCCGGCCCGGGCAGCAGGTGCCGCATGCTCGGCAGCTCGGCAATGAAGAGCGTGTTGTGCGCCCACCCTGCGTGCGACCCAAAGCGCTCCTGCAGGGCGGCCTCCACGCTCTGGTTGTGCGCCTTGCTCGGGTTCTTGCCTGCACAACAGCCCAGTGCGTCGGATGAGCTGGCGGTGCTCACGTTGAGCATGCTCCCCCTGCAGCCTGCCGGATGAGCCAGTGCGCACCGCGCAGGTTCGGCAGGTAGTAGCGCGCAGCCAGCTGCCAGACGTGCGTGTCCACCGGGATGGCGGCCGTCTTGTCCAGCGAGAACAGGCAGATGCATGCGGCCACCTGCAGCGCAGCCATGCACAGGGCTCCACACTGCTTGGCTGCACAATGCCTTGCGTCAAACGACAAAAAACCATTGGGGCCATACCTTGGGGCCGATGCCGGGAAGCGTGCAGAGTGCCTCTGCAGCCTCACTGTACGGCACGTCCCGCAGACCCTGCAGCCAGGCCGCGCCGCCTCCGGGCTGCGCTCGCAGCTGCGCCACAGACTCCACCACAAACTTTGCGCGGTAGCCAAACCCGGCAGCGCGCAGCTCCTCTTCGGTGGCCGCAGCAAGCTGCTCCAGCGTTGGGAAGGCATAGAAGAGCGGTGCCTGCACGTGCCCGGATGCGTCTCATACAGCTCTGGAGCGGCAGCCCTGGTGGGCCGATACAGCCTCCACACTGGGCGGCCCAGCAACAGGCGTCGGCACGGGCCGAAGCAGCACCTGGGCGCCCGGCTCAACCGCCGTATCATCCGTCGTCAAGGGCAGCGGGGTCCCGTAGGCGGAGCACAGGCGCTCCACCATGCCAGCAATCCGCGAGATGTGGTTGTTGCTGGAGCAGATGAACGAAAACAGGCACTCCACGGGGTCCTGACGCAGCACGCGCGCGCCTGCACCAGCGCTCCGCACAGCTCAGTCGCCGAGGCCCCAGAGCGCGCTGACCACCGTTTGCGCAGGGCGTGCTTTTGCAGTGCAGGCCGCCGGAAGCATGCCTGGAAAGCAGGCCGCGATGCTGCGGAAGCGCTCGTCGCGCTCAGCCCACAGCGCAGCCAGCGGAGCTAGTTGCGTGCTCAGGCACAGGTATTCTGCCAGGGCCTCTGCATCGCCGTCCGGGTGTGCGCACGGCCCTCGTGACAGCACACGGTACTGCACGCACCCAGCCTCCTGAACCAGCCGAACCTGAGGAGCGCGCAAGCGTCAGGCAACAGCAGGGTGCCTGGCCCACAAACAACACAGAAGCTGGTTGCTGACGCACCACGCGCTGGCCAACCACGCCTGTGTAATCTGAGCCCCTTGGGCTGTCTGTGCGGCGCCAGCGGAACGTCTGCCCGGTCGGCAGCGTGAAGTCCAGGCTCAACTCCTCCTTGGGCGTACGGGGAAGGTTGTGCCAGAGCGAGCAGGCCGCTGTGCGTTTGCCCTCCCCATGCATGCGGAGGTGCAGACCATGTGCAGCGCAGGTCAGCCGCAAGGTGCCAGCTCTTACAAGGAGGGGAGTGCTGATGCAGCAGCCTCTTAGCATTCCATGGGCCGGGTCGCGTCAAGCCAGTTACCAGTGCGTCAGGCGACGAGCCAGTCAGAGCGCACGTCAACGACTTGGCTGTTCTTAGAGAGTATTGTACAATGAGCTGTACGGATGCCCTTGCTTCCAACCAGTACCAGCAAGTGACACATGCAAAGTTTTCATAAGAGAGTTTTAAAGGTGGTACCCTAGTTTGAGAGCTGCCCACAGAACGCCTTCACACACTCGTGACGGATAGCTATCCGTTTCCAAGTGCGCATGCGGATGCGATGTCATGCACAATACGCAGCAAGGATGTCGTACAGCCCTGATGTCGGACTTTCTGAGGTGCGCAGAGGCCATAGCTAAGCAGGCGTGTTGGACAACCCCTCTTCTTGGATGGTGGGAAGCAACACGTGCCGAACTGACTTCCGAATAAGACCTTGCTTCATAACTTGCACCACAAGAGCCTGCATGCTTTGCTGTGAAAATAGTGTGGGAGGTGGGGATGTGCGTGTCCAGGCTGCCCTGACCGCAAACTTAGCACACTCTGTGGAGTGATGACCCTGAGGGAGCACGACCATAGCCAGGTGTCTGTGCTGAACAGTGCAATGCAGGCGCGGCAAGGCACGCTATGGCTTTGCTATTGTGCATTGCGCAAGCTTCGTCAGGAAGGCGACATGGTGGAGCGGCTGCAACAGCACACCTGCTCGTCTTCAGCATGCGTGCTAGTGTGGGCCGCTGCTGCAACCGGAGGCGCACGGACGGCTCCAGTGCGGTGGAGAGCGTGAGCGTGCTCATGAGCATGAGGGCTGCAGGCCAAGCCATCACATGAGGAGAGTGCGCCCGTCACTGCGTTGAAGGGGGTGTCCTCCACGCGCAAGGCACCACTCTAGATTTGGAGAATGTGCTATCTGACCTGAATGGTCTCCCTGACTCGAACTCCTTGAGTATCACAGCTGAGGTACAGCCCAAACGTACCGGTGAATGACCTGCTGCCCTCCCTGCGTCTTCACCGTGTCGTTGTCACGCGTGCCTTCACAAGGAGCGAGCGGATGACAGCTAATAGCAGGTCACGCAGCCGCAGACCTGGCTCTGCTCCAGCAGTGTGACAATCATGGCGTACTTGTCAACATGAGCACCGTGTAAGCATGTGCGTTGAGAAGCATGGAAGCGTGTGGGTGTACAGTCAGTCATGTGCGATGGCTGGGTCAAGCTCTGCTTTATTACCAGTGCGGGCCATCGCAGTGTATGAGTGTGTGCTGGCAGCTGCTTGCGAGCAGAGGTGCGATTGCCCCCCCAGGCATGCCATGCAAGCAGCAGCCGAAATCGACAAGCATGCAGGCGACCCTAATGCACACGCACGAGAAGACGGCTTGCTTCTGTTCAACAAAGCCTGCCGCCATGTGCCATTTCCAGTGCGTCGTAGATCCTAGCCTTCACACCGCCAATCACGGAGCCCCACAACCTGCTTGCCAAGCACTTGTGCTTTTCACACGACATCGGAGAAAGACATCGAGGTATGCCATGGCCTCTGTTGGCGTATAACCATTCCACTGATGAACGAGCAGTGCGGATCCGATTCCGTTAGCGTATACATCTTACCTAGATACGGTGAAAGATGCACACACACACCGCCAGCGTTGTGGAGGGGAGAGTCTTGAGCAGTCCTTACCCGCGCTGTTGGTGCTGGCCCATACACTGACTGCTTGTACCACGGGAGCCCACACGTGGGTGGAAACCCGTGCTACGTCTCCGAGCGCAACTATGGCTCTTGACCAATGGAAATTGCCTGTGGCAGTACAATCCCACCCAGTAGCCGTACGTTGCGGCAAGATCGTCTTCCACTGCGTGCAGGCACGCTGCACGGCAGGAGACATCAGCATTGGCACCCCCCGATCACCTGGCAAGCTCCGTCGCAGTATGGCACGGAGCATGTTATCCGAGGACATGCTAAGCTCCAGCGTAGACTCGATGAGGCGCGCTATGCAGCAGATTGCGATATGACAGGTCCACGGGAGCGTGAGTGCTGCACTGCGCTGCGGTGTTGGACATCGCAGCCCTGTCACCCCACTGATTACATGCGCTGCCAGAGCATTGCCGCTGATTTGCGTTGTGCGACAGCAACGGCCTTTGTGCTCTGCGCGAGACATACGTATGTCTGTTGTATTTTTGCTGCTGCCAGTGCATGCCTTGGTCAGGCTCGTGCTGCCACTCAGCAATGCACCGCGCGACGCTATTTGCGTTGGAAATTTTCTAGCGTGGGAGGTCCGCTGCCCACAGCAGGACCTGGCAGGACTTACCTTCCCTTATTCTTGCCGTCAACACGTTCTGTGCGCTCCCATATCTGCCGGCTATTCTGCTTGTCTTGTCTACAGCACTTTTAAAGCACCGCTCTCATACAAGTTTGTACCAGGGTGCACTGGGCAACTGCGTTGTGCACGGCCCTTGCATTTTAGTGCGCATGGCGCCCCCGCCTATGGTCCTGGTTGCCGCTGCCATGAGGGTGAATGAGCATTCTACGCCTTGGTGGGCGACTTGGGCGGCCTGCGCTGCTGCCAGGCCTCCCGGCACCAATCAACGTCGAACACTGTCCCGGCGTGTAAGCTGTCCTGGGGTCCGCCCACACGAAGCACCTCTGGCCAACGTAACCCGGCTGTTGTGCACTCTAGTGCTATACCCTTTGGATGATGGTGGACGCATGGGCCAGCGTACAGGCGATACCCACTGGCTGGGACGCTGGCAGCGCCTCCTGCCTGAAGCTGCCTGTGCGCCACGGCTGCCTGCGACTGCAGGTGGCCCCACTTACCCGAGGAGTACGTGCAGCCGCTCACCCAGTCCACACAGCCGCGTACCTGGAGGCAATGGGCTGTCCACCTTGGAACAGCTTAGTAGGCCACCTTGGAACAGCTAGTAGACTGCGCTCGCGCTCGCGCACAGCCTGTTCGCGCGCGTGGCCCCATCGGGCGGGTCCCTGGCAACTGGCGCCCACGCCCAAGGTACTCTGGAGGACGGGCAAAGCACCGCGCGTTGTTTGACAAGGGCGCGTCCCGCAAGGCCACACACACAACCGACGCCATTGCACCAAGCCATTGCTATACCCTTTGGATGATGGTGGACGCATGGGCCTGCTTATGCCTATGTCACTGCACGGCAGTGCGGAGAAGTGAACGTGATTGCACGCTAACCCTACTCCTGGCGTGGCAGTTGCTCACCCATATCTGTATGGAGTGCGCAACTGCGCGGTCCGTTCTGTGTGGCACGGGCAGGTCTGGGCGGCCGTGACTGGGGCGCCGCAAGCGTTGGTTTCCACCCACCGGCCGCCCCATGCTGGCGGCGGGCTAAGCGGCACCAGGCCGCTGACGCACCCGTCAAGGCCGATGTAGACAAGCCTGTGCCTCATTGCCGTCCGGGACGTCAGGTGAGCATTGTAGCGGCGCAAGCCACCAGGCCACACCGGCGCTGGTGGCCGGCCGTACAGCCGTACGGCTGTACAGCCAGCGGCGCGACTGCATCTGCATGCGAACAGACGTGGCTTGCGACGCGGGCGCTCGTGCCGACTGGCAGTGGCAGTGGCCCCAGCATGAACTGCTGCGCGGTGGGTCCGTGCCGGAGGTCACGTGTGTGGCTGGGGGTGTCATCCTGTTATTTGCCTATCATGTAGTGGTGGCGCTAGAGGAGGGCATGCGGTTATGGGTGGAAATTAGGGTTGTAGACTAACGGTGGCTTGCTTGCTCCATAGCTACACGCGTGGGTGCCATATACCTGACGTGTCGTGTTAAAACCTCAAAATTTGCACTGTCAGGCTGACTGAAGTCCTGTTTCCAGCCTGCCTTCAGGTCTCCCACGCAAACTGCATGACGTGCTATGTCACCATCTATCTTCCTGTAGCGCAGGCGTTGTTGCCAGCACAGCCCCCGGCTCGCTTCTTAACCCTCCCTGTTTCTCACTACGTGTGCTCTGGGATGCTGAGAGCTACCATTCACCTTTGTGACCCCCCAGATATGCCTTCCATGAGAAGTAGGTGCGGAGTTCCACGTCACATTTGCAGTTTTCACACGGAAGCCACTTCCGCCAGCGCGCGGCGTAGACCTCGCTTGTCGTAATCATGCGGCTCCAGCTCTACTTTCCACCAGCGCAACGGTAGGAGTGACGTCACATGTGAAGCAAGGTACACAGACTGTACCAGAGGCTGTCTCCCTCATTGCAGCAGCGGCAGCTATGATCTCGGCCATGGTAGTGGAGGCTGCAGTCGGCTGCCGCCGACACGGCCAGCTGACTGCCCCACTGTGGAGGCGCATCCTGTAGTCGAGCGCCGGTCGGGGCAAAAGTCTTGCGGAATGCCGAGCCAAGCGGTCTTTTCCCTACTAGCGGTCCCCACCTCCTGCATGGTCGGTGCTGCAGCACCCGACTACCCGGCTGTTGTCTGCATTAAAGCGTCATACACCTGAGATGGTGACCGACGCCGCTGGACAAGGTGGAATGATACAAGGCGCGCCTGGTCGCGAAGGGCTCTCAAGCAGGGCGACGGTACAGATCGCACTGTATGCCATCTGTATGGCTTATGCCGAGCGCCCCGCCAGTGGCATGCATGTCTCTAGCAGGCGCTAGAGCGTCGTGTCTTTTCTGCAGCCGACGCGGACCTGGGGGCTGCTTGTTCTTGATACCAAGGAGAGACCCGACTTCTCCCCATGTATGTAGGCAACATCCTCACTTTTGGTCAAGTCTGCACGGGATATGACGTGGGCCGCCAACACCATCCCGGACGCCATCGACGCGCGCGACCTGGGTTTGGCCCACATGCGCACGCGTGACAGGCGCTCATGAACACTGAAGCACAGCTCGGAGCACGTGACCAAAGGCCCTAACAACTACTACGGCTTGGAGGCTGCGAAGCCTCTGTCTGTGCCGCTCAACACCAACATATAGCTCGCCAAGAAGGGGCAAGCCGCTGGGTCAGGAGAAGTTCCCACACAGCAGGGCTCCGTGGGAGCCTGCTGTATCTCTTTGTCTTCACGCGACCAGACATCGCGCAAGCAGTGTGAGCATTGGTCAAGTATATGTGCGGTGCCAATGGAGTGCAGCTGTAAAAGAATGACCCCACTTTTCGCTACCTGTCTGGGATGCAGGCCCACAACCTGGGCCCGCACTTCTGAAGCAGAGTGAGCTGTGGCGAGGTGTACAACAGTGCAACCGAGCGACCCAAGCCCACGCGCGGACCGCCAGATCTGCCAGGCGCGGTCAAAGCCCAGGCCAACTGGGTGTACTGATCCAAACGACTTTCTGGAGCTTGGGAGTGCCTGCTTGACTACCTCTGCCGTCTACCTCTGTCAGAATGTACCTGTTGGACATTCACCTGATCTCAGCTCAACAGGTTATGGGCCCACATCTCTGACGAAGAGTACGAGTGAGAGCGGTGAACAACAGCGCGGCAACAGCTACCCAAGCCCAAGCGTGGACTGCCTGATTGGGTAAGCACGGTCAACTCCCGGGCGACATGGGGTGCTGTGGCAAACGACTGTCTGCCTGGAGCCTGGAATGCCTGCCTGACCACCTCGGTTGTCTGCCTCTGTCAGGTAACATACAGATTATCCACATCGTAGTTACATGTTTGGCAAGTCCCCATCGCTGTAGTACCATCTCGTCCTCCTCAGCATTGACGTGCCTATGCATGCCGGTCATGCCGGTCTACACCTAAAAGAAATAACCTCGGAGCTTAACAGCCCTTTCAGCTCACCCTTTCACGCCGCCCTGCTCTGAGGTGCGCTCCTACCAATGCACGCTGCCATTGTGGACACGGACGCCCTGAGTGCCTGTGGGGCGGTCAGCGTTTGCCGAGGTGCGCATGCCCACGTCTGTGGGACTTCCGCAATTACAGAGCTTAAGGGTGGAAGTTTTGAACTTTTGGCGCAGCAGCAACTGGCCTAAGACAAGCAGTGCAAAGCTACAATGGTCCTTCGCCTATACATACCATCGAAGGCCCTTCGGACCACCCTAAGCTTTGCAGATGGGACGTGCCGGCTCCCAGTACTCCCAATGTCAACACGTTAGCAGCCTGCCGAGGGTGGAAACCGTGGCGACTCGCATTTTATAATCGTATTCATGGGTTGATAACTTCTATATGCGGTTATACCAAGGCGTTGGCTGACGCAGAGCAAGCCGCCGCAGGGCGAGGCGCTACATGGCGGGCGCATCGCTGCGCCTCCTCATTACATGGCTGAGCGACTGCCAGAGTGCCGTACGGGCGTACCTCACTGTCGACACTTCCCTCAAGCTGGTGCATGATATCCTCACTGGCAGGCACGTGATGTGGGACAGCCCTCGCCGCACCCGTCCTTGCTGAGTACAATCTGCAGCTGCATTGTGACAGGGTGCTGTGCGACACCATGCAGGGTGGGCGATGCGGACCCAGTCATTCAGGGCTTGGTCGCAGTGCTGGTGGGGACATGCGCCTTGGCCCCAAGTCGACCGGACATGCCAGCAGCAGGCATTGCGGGATGGGCCGCATTACTGGAGGCTGTGGCTGGCCAAGTGGGCCTGGGGCCACTATTCAGCTGTATTGCTGGCCAGCGGGACACGCCAGCGTATGCCGCGCAGCTGTGGCGCAAGCTCTGCCGCAGCCACTGACCAGGGCAAGTGCTGCAGCCGCAGCTGTAGATGCTGGCTCGAGCAGCGACGATGAAGGCACAGGTGCGGCTTCATTGCACCTCGCAGGACCTGTATGTTCAACCCTCCAATGCAGGCTGCCCGCATAGTTGTCACCACCCCCAGCATTGTGAATATCACACATGCTCCCATAAGCCCTCAGCGTAATGGCTCCGATGCGCTACAGCGCAACATTTCCCACGCGTTCCCAAAGCACATGCATCACAACTCAGTCGTGCAGCCTCGGACACCTTTCAGACACCTTCTTCACCCACCACCCACACCTTCTTGTACAGAACGACCGGGTTGCCCTCTGCAGGCACAGTTGCCCTTTGCAGGCACAGCGTGCCACAAATCCCGGGCAATGGGCAGAAATTCGTGCAGGTATCCGACTCTTGGGGTTGTCCTTCAGTAGCACGGGTTTTCACCCACAAACGCTGCTGGTACTGCAACAAGCCCGGGCTCATCCGTCGGAGTGCCAGTGCTGAAGGGTGCCGATGCGCGCAATGCGCAGATCGGCAACTGCAGCGGCGGGTGCAGCAGCGGCAGGCATGGTGGCCTGGGGTCACCCGCACAATTGCCATGAAATACGTATTGATTTTGTGCTTAATGCGCAAGACATACACCCTCAGACACTGGTGGGTGTCGATGAGCGATGTAACCGTTGGTGATCAAGTAAGTCCTTGCGCCCCACGTTGAAGGCTTGGTGGTCAAGCACTGGAAGGATCAGGACGCAAGGGCAGACACTACAGCACGCAATCCCAATACGCGAGTGTGTCTAGGATTGGATTAGCCGTTGCTGCATAAGACCGGATCAGCCAATCTCGGCAGGCAGGCGATATGCTGAATTTCCCGTAGCTTACACATGGCAGGGCTACGGCAGTCAGGCTCCACCCTATCGCTGTAGATATGTGGTGGACTGCACATGCCAGGCGCTTCAGAGAGCTCCGAAGTGAAACAGGTGGATGCTGCCCTGCTTCGGCTGCTCTATGATTTTATTGCTCCTTCCCTGCACATGTGGTTATCCTCTCCAGTGGCGCTTCTTGTTCACGTTCCGATCTTCAACGCCGGGTCCAGAGGCCAGGACACCCCACACTTACAACCAGGACGAGGCGAGCAGACCGAGCTGGCCCACGGGCCAGCAACTGGTGGTGTCGTGGGCGTGGCGAGACCGTGAGCATTGCACTGGGGCGCGGCGTGCGCATTTACGGCGCTTCTATACCACCGGAAAGCGATTCTAGCCCCTTCTCGAGGCGCATTAGGTCATTTGCGGCTGCATGTCTGTCGCCACAGCCACTCCACAAGCAGGCGCTGCTGAAAAATGTGATATGCATGGGTCCCAGTTCCTACCTGGATAAACAGCAGTGTAGCACACTGCCAGAGTCTTGCCTCTCCCTTTGACAGAGTTGCCATTGGATCCGCCACTGCATTACGCACCCCTGCGGATGAAGAGCAAACCAGCGGCAGCGTCCACCCATCATCTTATGCTTTGCGGCCGCTGCATACCCTGTGCCTGTGGAGACACTGTGCAAAGTACAGACTGTGCAATGCACAGACGCATGGCAACAACAGAGCGCAGAGTCCTAGTAGCAAAGCTAAGATTGGTGCTGAAACGCGCACCGCCAGCCGTTCACGTGTATGGTGGCGCTAACGCCTCAAGCCCTGCGTTTCCACATTGCGCTGCCCGGCGCTTGACGCTTTTGTGCCATCGGAGCTCAACCCGTTCGATCCGTGCGGGTTGGTTTCTGGCTGTGCCATGCAGTTTGCGAGGGGTGGCCTAACTCGGCCTTGGGTCGGCCCAAAGGGTCTATCGCGCGTGAGTGGGCTGTGACCATTGCGAGTGCGGTTGCTTGTAGGAGAGACTGGTATTTGCGCAGGTTTTTTCGCCCGCCTCTGCTTCTGTGGCCTGTCCCGCATCTGTCACATCAACCTGCCGTTGATATAGCATACTATTCCCACCGATATTAGAGATTGGAAGTCCGTATTCAACACCACAGCAATGAATGTTAGGAGGAACGATAAAACACTGTCACGTCATCGTGCAATACGCTGTGAGACACCGTGTTAGACGCGCACCTCGTCCCGAACACAGAGATGTGCTGGAGTGGTTGGCAGCCCTGTAACCCAGTGCGCACATATCGCACGCGTGCCTTGCCTCTTCTGCTTAGTTGGAGCCACTACCTCACCGTCCCTTACGGGCTTGCTTGGAGTGTCAAAGCCCGCTCACAGCGCGCAGCACTAAGCTGTGCGTCGCCACCCCGCCTGCTATGTCGTACTGCACATCACACAGGAATGCATCACAGACTGAGCGCGGGTTCACCCACCTGTAGCTGGAGTCGCTGAATACCTTGCTCCACTTTGCCCGTTGTGCGCTCGGAATTCTTACTGTATGCGTACTGGGCTGGTAAAAGTCAGCAGCTCGCAAGTGAAAGGCGCGTGCACCTGTCCCTCCTCAACCATCCCCAGAAACAGCTGAGGGGCTTTCATGCGTCCGCCTGCTGGGCATCTGAGCGCACTTACGAGCAACGGACGGCAAGCATGGGAACACGTGCGCTGCGTGCATTGCACAGTGCAGGAACAACTTGATCACGCCAAGAGAGGTGCGTGCATGGGAACACGTGCGCTGCGTGCATTGCACAGTGCAGGAACAACTTGATCACGCCAAGAGAGGTGCGTGCGCTGCACTGCGTAGGAATTAGTGCGATCAGCAGGCCGGGCTGCAAGTGCTGGAAGTGCTTAGGACATCAACGCAGTGTAGGATCCCTACGGTCAGTGCAGCCGTCGGGCAGGGTGGATAAGAGACGTGACACAGAGCTGCAGCACAGGCCTGCAGCTGGCCTTCGACTGGGCGGAGCGCCAGGAGCAGAGCGAGGCGCGGTGCGAGGCCCGGGGGCCGTCTGCTGTTTTTGGAATCATATGCCTCTTGCGGTTCAAACTAGAGCCTTGAGCTGCGACGCTCCTTGCTGGAAGAAGGCTGTAAATTGTTATCAAAGGCACATTCTCAGAGCCTGTGGCATGACTTTCCCTCTCTTCAAGGCGCGCTTCTTGGCAGCCGTGGGCACGGTCGGCCACTTCCCTGGTGCGCACTGGCCATGTGCTGACCCGAGCGTGGCCCCTGGACAGGCGGGCATGGCCTGCAATCGGCCTTCCGAAGCTGCCCTGGCCGGCTCTGAGAGCGTTATGGGGCCGGGTGCGCGTGCAGATCGCCCGGCCCACTCTTGCGCTGGGCAGGCGGCCGGCGATGCGCGCACCGAGCTGCAGGCCCGCCGCGAGAAGCTGGCGCTCTTTGATAAGCAGTGCTCCAGAGTCATAGCCGGCCTGTACGTTGGCAGCGACACGGTCGCGCGCAGCCGCGACGCGCTGCGCGCGGCCGGCATCACGCACGTGATCAACTGCGTCTGCACCCTGTACCCGGCATACTTTTCGGACGAGCTCACCTACCTCATGCTGAACCTGCACGGTACGTCTCACGGCGCCTGCGCGCTCTCAAATGTAGCACAGCACGCTGCGCCTGACGCTGCGTGCCCACCGTGGACAGACACGCCCGCGGAGGACGTCCTGGCGGTCGTATTTGACGTCTTTGACTTCATCGAGGTGGCCCTGGCCAAGCGCGCTGATGCAGTGCCGCCGCACTGCCGGCATGCTGCTCACTGGGGCTCTCCGCGTCGCGCCAGGACGCGCTGGCGCACGCAGGGCGCGTGTTCGTCCACTGCTCGCAAGGCGTGTCCAGGAGCGTCACGCTGGTCATCGCATACCTCATGTGGCGGAACGGCCACACCTTTGAGCAGGCATTTGCCGCAGTGAAAGCGGCGCGGGGCGTCGCAAACCCCAACATCGGCTTTGTCTGCCAGGTGCGCGCAAGGCTGCGTCTCGCTCCGTCCTGTGGCTCTGCCGCCCTTGCCTGACGCCGGCGCGCCGCACAGATGCTCAACTGGCAGAAGCGGCGCTCCGCCCCGCCAGGCCTAGACACGCCGCGCGTGTTCCGGATGGCGCCGCAGTCGCCTGCAGCGCCAACCTACCTCGTGCCCAAGGCCGTACCCGCGCCTTGCGCGGGCAGCCTGGACCCGCGCGGCGCCTTCGTCGTGCACCTGGCGGACGCTGTGTTTGTGTGGCGGGTGCGCCTGGCGCACCTCGTGACACGCCTGCCCCGGTGCTCAGCGCCGCCTCCGGCCTGAAGCCCATGTACTGCTACAGGGCTCGCGCTGCCCGCCAGCATTTGCGGCCGCCGCCGACAGGGCGGCCGCGGCTCTCGCGCGTTATGAGGGCGCGCCTGCTCCCGTGGTGCACGCCGCCGAGGGCCAGGAACCCAGCGCCCTGCTCCATGCGCTACGCAGCGAGCGCGGAGCAGGAACGCCGCGCGAAGGTCTTCCAGAGTGCGATGCGTACACCAAGGACTTCCAGGTGCACATGTGCGGTCATCTGCCCGCCTTGGACACCCGACTCCTTCCGACTGAGCGTGCTGAACTTCACCCTGTTGCAGATGTACGCTGGGGCAGCCAGCGGCGTTGCAGCCACGCCTGGGCGTGCCCCCAAGCCCAAGACGCCTCGGTGTGAGGATGGCGATGGCGCGGGCAGCGGGTCGCTCAGCCCCAATCAGCGCGTGCGTAAGCTGCGGCGCTCAGGGCCTGCCTTCAGCGCGAGCCCCGGTGCGGCAGCTGCTCTCTTCTCCTGCACAGCCTGGCTGTGCATCCGTCACCGTGTGACAACTGGAGTGCTCACTGCGGCCGGGCGTGCAGGGCGCCCCGAGGACGCGGCACGATCGCCCAGGCAAGGGAAGAGGTTGCCAGACATTGCAGGATGAGGCGTGCATGTTATGGTGGCCTTGCCATGTCTTCCGTTGCTGGTCAGACAGGTTACGCTTCACAGCATGGCATCCCTGCATAGAGAGCCGCAGGGTGTGCCTGGCTGTCAGGCGCGCAGGCCATGCGCACGCGCATGACAAGCAGGCCACGCGCACGACAAGCAGGCCACGCGCACGACAAGCAGGCCATGCGCCACGACAAGCAGGCCACGCGCACGACACACAGACGCTGCGAGCCCGAGCTTCAACCTGCACCGTCACCACTGGCAGTCGAGGACATCATCGTCCTCGACGCCTGCAGCCTCAGCGGTTGCGTTCTCGCTCAGCCGTTCACCTTCCAACCAGAAAGATGGCAGGGCGTCGCTCGGCATCCACGCCTCCTGCACCGCGTGCTGCTTGAACGCAGCAAACAGCTTGCTGAGCGGCTCGTTGACCCCCATGCGGAGCACTGCAGACTCGCCGGCCGCGGTGTGAACCCTGACCTTCAACCTGCCGCCTGCCGCCTGCGGGCCGCACGCGCCCTCCTCCGGCGCCTGCTTCACGACGGGCGCGGGCGGCGCGGCAGCCTCTGCAGCACCTGCCCCGCCCTCTTCCTCCTCGCCCTCTGCGAGAGGAGGCATGCAGAGCTGTCAGGGAGCTGCGTGCCAGCGCTCGGCACAAGAGGCGAGCACCGCCCGCGCACCCTCCGACACCAGGTCGATTGTGGCGGCCTCGGTCAGGCGCCGGATGCGCTCCTTCAGCAGCGCATTCACGCGCTGCTCCTCCTCCAGGTCGGACTCCTCCGCTGCAGCTCGCCGCTTGGCAGAGCTCGCTGGTGATTTCTTCACGACAGGCGGAGCCTTGGGCGCCGGGCTCGCCGCCTCGCACGAGGACGTCGGGCTTTCGGCCTTGGGCGCCGCGCGGGACGCGGCCTGCGCGAGGACAGGCTCCCGTCGTCCTGTGCGCAGCACTGGCCCGTGCTGCCCTGCGGCAGGCCAGGACGCACCCAGGCGCGGGCGGGCCTCCGCATGCCCAGGCACTTGCGCAGCTTCTGCCGCTTGCTGTCCGGCAGCCTCGCCGTGTCGTCGCACACAGCTTCATCCTCTTCTGCGCAGCGTGCGACAGCCAGCCTGAGACACGCACAGCTCCAAGCGTTCTTCTGGCAGCGCGTGTGACCCGGGCGCACCGTCGATGGTCTCTGACGCCTCGGTGACGTCCGCTTCCAAGTCCCACAGGAATGCGTCAGTGGCAGAAGCGTCCAGCGCGCGCCCCGGTGCGGCCATGGCAGCACTGCGCTCACATCACGTCGTTGCTGCCATACGCCGGTGTGGCTGCTGTGCCCAAGCAGCTCTGCACGCCAAGCAGTGGTGCAGCCAGGCCTGGCCGACAGCCAGCGTGTGCTCAGAACAAGACCGCGTTCCCTGTCGGCAGAGTGGGCCCGATGGGGCAGATGCTGGCCAGCAACTGCAGGCTGGTAGCTGGCAGTGCCTTGTAGCACTGAAGGAGGAGCTCTACCGGAGGAGCTCTGTTGGCAAAATTGGGGGCAAGCATGTCGAAACCCATTGGCATGCTTTGCAGGGCCGGCACAGGAAGGGCAGTGTGTGTGAGGACGCTGCACAAGTCTCCATCTGCGTTGTGTGCACGTGCTTGGATGTGCAGCCGGGGGCGGGCGCGAGCGTGGCTGCAGCATGACCGCAGCGTACTTTGAGGCCCAGCCGGAGGCGGGCACGCCCGCCGAGCGGCAGAGGCTGTGGCGGCGCATATCGGGCTCCCTCAACCTACCGGGTGCACCTCCTTCGCCGGTCGCAAGCCTGCTCTGGCCGCCGCCCCACCCCGCTTACCCCGGCCGGCGGCCCGCAGGCGTGCTCGACAACAATGCGGCGGAGCTCAGCGGCCTCGTGCTCAGCACGCTGCCGGCGTACGACGGACGCACGCAGCGCGCGGTGCTCGCAGCGCTGCGCGTGGCGCTCGGCCACGAGGCCTTCCTGCGCGCGTTCGCGGCCGCGCTCGTGCGCGCGCCCGAGCCGCGCAGCCGCCAGGAGGCGTTCACGCTGCTGTGCTGGAGCGGCGCGGTGCTGGCGCGCCTGCAGCTGCCGGACGGGCGCAAGGCTGCGGCGCGGCTGGCCGAGGCCCAGGCGCGGCCCGGCGCCGCGCGCCGCCGCCGCCTGCAGGCCTCTGAGCGCCGCGCCCCGCTCAACGCTGTGCCGCGCAGGCCGGCTACCTCACGTCGCTGCTGGCGACGCGCGCGTGGCGGCACGCGCTGCAGGCCTTTGCCAGGGTCCTGCACTGCCAGCCCCAGCTGCTGGACGTGTACGTCGCCGTCGTCGAGGCCGGCGGTGCGCGCCCGTTTGCTGTACAGCTTTGGTCGTCTCAAGAGAGTCGCGGGCCATGCGGCCGCAAGCGTGGGCGCCCTGTGCGACGCGCTCAGGCTCGCCCGGCCTGGTGCGCGCCCTGCTGGACTACCTGAGCCGGCGGCCGGAGCTGCTGGCGCCGCACAGGGCCGTCTTGCTGGCGTGCCTGTGCGACAAGGTGCGCCTGCGCGCACGCCTGCTGCCGCACGCCGGGCGGCGCTCGCCGGGGCCGGAGCGGGCGCCACGGCGCGGCGCGGCAGGTCCTGGCGGCCAAGCAGCGGCCGGCCGCGGAGGCTGTCGACGCGTACGCCGCGCTGCTGGCCGCGGTGACGCACGAGGAGCTGGACGGCGTGCTGCTGCCGCTCATCCTGCGCATGGCCAAGCGCTCGCCCGACGCCGTGCTGGGCAGCGCCGCGCGCGTGCTGGCGCTGCTGCGCCTGGACCTGGGCCAGCATGCCGCGCCCGTGGTGGCAGACCTGCAGCCCCTGCTGCGCCACGTCAAGCCGCCCACGCGGTGCGCGCCGTCGGCCGCCCGCCGACGCACGCACGCCCCGCGCGCGCCCCGCGCCAGCCTGTGCTCCGCCCAGGTCGGCCGCGGTGGACGTGGTGGCGGCGCTGGCGGCGCGGAGCGGCGCCCCGGACGCGCAGCGCGCCGCGCTCGCGGTGGTCCAGGCCGCCCTGGACGGCGGCGCCGAGCCGCGGCCGCGCGGCGTGCACGAGCGCCTGGGCCTGGTCCAGGCGGCCGGCGCGCTGGCGGCGGCGCCGGGCGACGCGCCCGGCGGCGCGGCCGTGGCGGAAGCCGCCGCCGGCCTCCTGTGCGCGCAGTATCGGTGCGCGGCGCGCGCAGCCTCCTGCGCGGGAGGGGGCAGGCAGCCGGAGCCCCGCGCTCACGCGTGCGGCCGCGCAGAGAGGAGGCGAATGAGGAGGTGCGCCTGGCGATCGTGGCCGCGCTGGGCGCCTGGCTAGGCCGCCTGGCCGCCTGGCCGCCCTGCGCGCTGGCGCGCATGAACGACAGCCTGGCCGAGCGCGAACCGCTGCGGCGGGCGCACCTGCGCGCCCTCGTCCAGGCGCGCGCCCGGGCCGCCCTGCGGCCGCCCCGAGCGCCGCCGCTTTGCAGGCACAGCGCGGCGCGACGGCCGTGCACGCGATGGGCGCAGGCGCTGCGCGGCTGCCCCGAGGCGCGTGCACAGGCGGGCGGCCTGGCGGCCGCGCTGGCCCGGGTGGTCAGGGACGGGCTCGCCAAGCCGGCGCAGCGCACGGACGGGCTGCTGGCGCTGCTTGCGGCGGCGTACGTGGGCGCCGCCGACGGCGCCGCCCGCGCAGAGCTGGAGCGCGAGCGCGCGTGGGCGGCCGCGCTGCAGCCTGACTCCGCGCTGCTGGCGCCGGCCGTGCTCGCCAAGCTGGCCGAGGAGGACGCGCCGCTGGCGGCGGCGCTGGCGGAGGCGGTGCTGCTGCACGTGCGCGCCCGCGCGCCCAGCATGTCCCGCCCGCCGTGCGGCGCGGCCGCATCTGCGGCGCGGCGCTTACCTGGCTGCGCGCGCAGTTGGCGCAGCAGCCGGGCGTGCACGCCGCGCCGGCGGCGGCGCGCCTGCTGCTCGCCTGCCTGCTGCACCCCGACGCCGGCGTGCGCCGGGAGGCGGCCGCTTCCGCGGCGCGCTGCGCGGCCGCGCCCGACCTGCCCGCCGTGCTCATCGGCGCGCTGCTGGACATGCTGCGCGACGCGCCGCGGCTCGCGGTGCGCCGCGCCGCGGCCCCAGCTCCCAGAGGTGCAGCTCGCGGGCGGGCCATGGCCCGTGGCGGGCCCGCCGCGGCGGCCGCTTCACACCGCCTGGCGCCGCCGCGCAGGCGCTCGCGGACCCGGCCGCGCCCCTGGACGAGGGCGGCGCGTCCCATGCGGCCGTCGCCCGGCGCTGCCTCGGCGCCCTGCTGGCGATCACACCCCCTGCTGCCGGCGGCCGCGCCCCGCTCCGCGCGGAGCAGGCCGCGCGCTGGCTGCTGGCTGCGCACCACCCCGTGCTGGCGCCCGCGTCCGCATCGCCGTGGGCGGCCGTGCGCAGGCGCGGCGGCAGCGCGGCGGACGCCCTGGCGCGGTCGCCCGACGCGGCGGTGGGCGTGCTGATGGGCGGCGAGGGCGCCGCCAGCGGGCGCCCTGCAGAGGAGGCCGCCGGCCAGGCGGCGCTGGGCGCCGCGATGGCGGAGGCCGCCGAGGCGCTGTTCCCGGCGGTGCTGGCCGCGCTGGCCGTGCAGGCCGACCGCCGTGAGCACGATGCGCTGTCGCCCGACGACATCAAGGTCTTCCAGACGCCGCCTGGCGCGTGGCCCGCCTGCACGGCCAGCAGCGTGCGTGGAAAAGGTGTGGCCTGCACCGGGGTGCTAGGGCCCCGGCTGCGGTGCAGGCGAGGTAGCGCTGGAGGTCGACATCAACGCACTCGGCGCGCCGGGCGCGCTTGCAAACGGGAGCGGAGCGAAGGGCACCGCCGGCGCGCACACGAGTGCGCGGCAGACAGCCAAGGCGAGCGCGTCCGGCCGGGCGGCGGCCGGCGCGGCTGCCGGCCGCGGCGGCGCGGCGGGCGGCGGCCGCGGCAGGACGGCCGCCGGCAAGGCCGCCGAGCGCAAAGACCCCGCCGCGGAGATGCGGGAGCGGCAGCTAGCGCAGGAGGCGGCGGTGCGCGTCGCGCCCAGTGCGGCCCCTCTCGTCCGCCCGCGCATGCGGCGCTGATGCGGGCGATGCCGCGCAGGTGCGCGCGCGCGTGGTGGGCGTGCGGGACGGGCTGGCGCGGGGCCTGCGCGCCCTGGCCGGCGCCGCGCTGGGCAACCTGGCATTCACTGCGCAGCGGCTGGAGGCCTACGCGGCGCTGGTGGTGCCGCTGCTGAGCTCGCCGCTGGTGGGCGAGGGCGCCGCCTTTGCCGCCGCGCACGCCCTGGCCGCCAGCCTGCCGGGCGCGCTGGGCCGCGACGCGCTGGCGGTGGCCTGCTCGCTGCGGCTGGTGGAGCTGGGCCAGGGCGAGGGTGCGGCCCGGCGCGGCGCGGTGTGTTTGCAGCGTGGCTTCCGGGCGTGGCTTCCAGGCGTAGCAGTCGGCAGTGCTGCCCAAGCTGGCGGCCCGGACGCCTTGGAGCCCAACCGACCTGTGTGCCGCGGCTGCCAGGCGCCGTAGCGGAGGCAGGGATGCCGGAGCGACGCGCGGTCGTTGACACGGTGCACGCGCTGACGTCCGCGACGGCCGGCGGCCGTCCGCTGCCGGGGCCCGCGTACGCATTCGTCTTCCCCGTGCTGTGCGCGGTGTTGAGCTGGCCGGTGCACACGCCGCTGCACGAAGAGGCGCTGGCGGTCCTGGCGCTGCACGTGGCGCCGGGCGACCCGCTGCCGCGCGCCGCCATGCTCGCGCTGCTCTTCCACGTCCTGGAGCTGATGCCCGCGTACAGGCGCGCCGCCCCCGCCGGCCCGCGCCGCCGGGGCGCAACCCCCTGCATGAGGCTGCGCGTCGGCGCAGCGCGCCTCGTGACGCAGCCTCACCACGCCGAGCTTGCGCTGGCGCAGGGGCAGGGTGCAGCCGCTGCTCGACGACCTGTGCGCGGGCCTGAGCGAGGCGGAGCTGCCGGCGGCCCTGGCCGGCCTGCAGGCGGAGGCGCCGCACGTGCGCGGAGCGGCCATCGCCGCGCTCTCCAGCGTCCCGTTCCTGGCGGATGGTGCGCGCGCGCACCTTGCCGCGCATCTCTGGAGCGCGGCGGCTGCGCTCAGCATGAAGCGGGGCGCAGGGGAGGCGCTGGCCTCGCCGGCCGTCGCGGCCGCGCTGTGGGTCGCTCGGCACGACACAGACGGCGCAAACGTCACGGCGGCGCGGCAGCTGTGGGACGAGCTGGGCGCGGAGTTGACGCCCGCGTATGTGGCGCCGGTGCTGGGCCACCTGCGGCACGCGCACGCAGACGTGCGCGCGGCCGCGGCGGCGGCCCTCGCGGGCGGCATACAGGTGGGGCGGCAGGCCTCGCGCCGCGGCATGCCAGGCGTCTGCATGAGGTCAGGCGCTCACCTGGGCCGCCGCAGGAGCACCCGGACACGGCTGGCGACGTGCTGCGCGGCATCCTGCGCACCTATGCGGAGGCGGCGGGCGTCAGCGCGCGCAGCGGCGCCGCGCTCGCGCTCGCGGCCTGCGCCGCGCACACCAGCGCGCGGGACGTCCCGCACGCGCTGGACTTCCTGCTGGGGCAGGCAGTGGCGGACCCGTCAGACGTCGTCCGTGCCCAGATGCTGGACGCCGGTGCGCGCTCGACCCCAGCCCCGCGCGGTCCGCGCCGCTGTGCGGTTCGCATCTGCGCCGTGCAGCGCCTGGCGCCATGCCGAGCGCCTCTGACGCCGTGCGTTGTCCTGCTGTCCAGGCGTCGCGCTGGTGGCCGCGCACGGCGGCGGCGAGGGCAAGAACGCCATGCTGCAGCTGTTTGAGGGCTACCTGGAGCGCAAGGTCCTGGAGGACATGGACGAGGCGGCGTACGACCACGTGCGCGAGGGCGCAGTCGTGTTCCTGGGCACGCTGGCGCGCCACCTGGAGCCCTCCGGCCCCAAGGTGCGACCGGCCGGCGCTGACGAGCCGGGGCCGCCCCTCACGACCCCGCCGCGCAGCCGTGCCGCGCTGCCGCGCGCTCCGGGGCCCGGGCCTCCCAGCGGCCCCGCACGGGCGCGCGCGGCAGGTGCGCGCCATCGTGGCGACGCTGGTGGAGGTGCTGGCCACGCCCTCGTCGAGCGTGCAGACGGCGGTGTCGGCCTGCCTGACGCCGCTCATGCCCGGCCTGGCGGCCGACCGCGCCTTCACCGACGGCCTCGTGCAGGCCATGCTCAAGCGCCTGCTGCAGGGCCAGTCGTATGGCGACAGGTGGGCGACACGCGCCGGGCCCTGCACCCTGCCTGCAGCGCTTGCTGAGACCGCTCCCGTGCAGGGCATGCAGGGCGTGCGTCACGAGGGTGCTGTGGGCGGTGTTTGTCACCATTCACTGCCTCACCTGTCGGCGGTGCAGGCGCGGCGCGGCCCTGGGGCTGGCGGGCATCGTGAAGGGCCTGGGTATCAGCGCCATCAACGGCTACGGCATCCTGGACGCGCTGAAGGCTGCCATGGACGACCAAGGCAACGCGGGCGCGCGGGAGGGCGCTCTGCTCGCGCTGGAGTGCCTGTGCGCGAGCTTGGGCAGGCGCGCGCTCGGCGCCAGCGTCGTGACGCCGCAGCCCAGAGCGGACGCGCCAGCCTGCAGGCCATGCGCCATACGTGCCTGATCGTGCCGGCTGGATGCGCGCTCGGGTGTGCTGCTTGTTGCTCGGAAAGCTTGCAGTGACAGAGCGGGTCGGCTGCGCGCGGGCGCAGGCTGTTCGAGCCCTACCTGGTGCAGATCATGAGTGAGCTGCTCAAGTGCTTCGGAGACGTGTCGGCGGCCGTGCGCGCCGCCAACGCCGCGCTCGCCCGCGCCGTCATGGTAAACCTATCCAGCCAGGGTGCGGCCGCCGCCCGTGCGCTGTGTGTTCAGGCGCTCGTCCGCAGGGCGTCCGGCGCTCACCCCGGCCGCGCAACGCGCAGGCGTGAAGCTCGTGCTGCCCTCGCTGCTGGCGGGCGTGGACAGCCGCGCCTGGCGCACCAAGCAGGGCAGCGTGCAGATGCTGGGCGCGATGGCGTACTGCGCGCCCAAGCAGCTGGGCACCGCGCTGCCGGCGGTGGTGCCCAAGCTGTCCGAGGCGCTCTCCGACCCGCACCCCAAGGTCCAGCAGGCCGCGCGCCAGGCGCTCAAGGAGGCGCGCCCCCGCCCTGCTCCGTCACACGCTCGCGGCTCGGCAGCTGGCAGGCTCTGGGCGTGCATCTTGTGTATAGAGGTGACGCGCCGCTCGCGCGGGGGCCTGCGCAGGTCGGGTCGGTGATCCAGAACCCGGAGGTGCAGCGGCTGAGCCCGACGCTGCTGGCGGCCATCGCGGACCCGAACAAGCACGCCAAGACGGCGCTGGAGGTGCTGCTGTCCACGGTCTTCATCCACGCCGTGGACGCGGCCAGCCTGGCGCTGATCGTGCCGGTCGTCCACCGCGGCCTGCGCGACCGCTCGGGCGACGCCAAGAAGCGCTCCGGCCGCATCGTGGGCACCATGTGCGCTCTGATCAACGAGCCCAAGGTGCGGCGCGCCGCCGCCTGCTGGGCAGACGTGCTGAGCGCTGCCGCGGCGAGCACGCGGCCGCAACCCGCCTGCGCGCGCGCGCAGGACATGGCCCCGTACGTGCCGCTGCTGATGCCCGACCTGCGCGCCGCGCTGGTGGACCCGCTGCCGGAGGTGCGCGGCGCGGCCGTCCGCGCGGCCCCTGTCCCGCGGAGCTGCCCTGCACTGCGTTGATGCAGGGTCGCTGGCTGTAAGCGGCCCGGCCCGCAGGTGCGGGCGACGGCGGCGCGCGCGCTGGGCTCCCTGCTGCGCGGCATGGGCGAGGCGATCGGCATGCAGGACCTGCTGCAGTGGCTCCTGGCCACCCTGAAGTCGGAGGTGCCAGCCCCGCTGCGAGCAGTGCGCGGTCCGCGGCCGGCCGCAGTCGGCCGCAGTGGCTGCCTCGGCTCCTGTCGCATGCAGCAAGCTCAGGGCGGCGCGCGCGCGAGCAGGGGAGCAGCGTGGAGCGCAGCGGCGCGGCACAGGGCCTGGCCGAGGTGGTGGCGGTGCTGGGCCCCGCGCACCTGGACGCGCTGCTGCCCAACGTGCTGGCCGCCTGCGTGTCGCGCAACGCGTACGTGCGCGAGGGCCACCTCACGCTCTTCAAGTTCCTGCCGCTGGCCATCCCCGACGCGTTCCAGGCGCGCCGCCGCCGGCCGGCCGCGCCCGACCGGGGCGTTGCTGCCGCGCGCTCGCTGTTGCAAACGCGCTGCGGCCCGGGCGGCGCGCAGGAGCACCTGGGGGAGGTCCTGCCGGCCATCCTGGACGGCCTGGCGGACGAGGCCGAGGGCGTGCGCGACGCGGCGCTGGCCGCGGGGCGCACCGCTGTCGAGCTCTACGCGCAGGTGGGCTCCGTGCTGACGGCTGCGCGCGCTGCACTGCCATGCATCGTGCTGACGCGGCACTGAGGCTGTGCTGCCGCGCCAGAGCGCGCTGCCGCTGCTGCTGCCGGCCGTGGAGGCAGGCATCGTCAACGACAACTGGCGCATCAGGTGGGCCCGCGGCACTGCACCCAGCGTCTGCATGGGCCTCCGGGCCGGCGCACCGACCATGCTTCTGTGGCACGCAGGCAGTCGTCCGTCGAGCTCCTGGGAGACCTGCTGTTCAAGGTAGGGCTGCCACCCCGCTCCTGCAGGCATGCAAGTCTCGGAACTCGCAAGGCGAGGCAGCCGAGCACGTGCGCGCATGCACGGCGCGTCCTGCCCGCACGCAGGTCGCGGGCACGTCGGGCAAGGTGCACATCGACGGCGACAGCGACGACGAGGGCGCGTCCACAGAGGCGCACGGCGCCGCCATCTCGGAGGCCCTGGGCTGGCAGCGGCGCAACGAGGCGCGGCGCTCGCATGCCAACTCGCGATGCCGCCCGGCGGGGCCGGGCCGCGGTGCTGAGCGGCGGCGTGCCGGGCGCAGATCCTGGCGCGCGTGTACATGGCGCGCAGCGACGTGGGGTACACTGTGCGCGCGGCCGCGCTGCATGTGTGGAAGACCGTGGTCACCAACACGCCGCGCACGCTCGCCGAGACCCTGCCCGCGCTCATGGCCAACATCATCGCCTCGCTCGCGGCGCCTGGTGCCGCCCGCGCGCCGCGCCCCGGCATGCAGGGGCCGCGCGTGTGCTGCATGTGGGAGTGCGGGCTGGGCTGCCGCCCCGCGCCCACGCGCGCGCGCGCGCGCGCGCCAGGCGAGGAGCGCCAGCAGATGGCGGGCCGGTGCCTGGGCGAGCTGGTGCGCAAGATGGGCGACCGCGTGCTGGCGCACATCATCCCCATCCTGCAGCAGGCGCGCGCGCGCCCGCCTTGCGGGGCCGCCGCCGGCGCCCCTGCGCAGAGCCGCCAGGGCGCTCACGCGCGCGCAGGGCATGGCGTCGCCGGAGGCCTCCACGCGCCAGGGCGTCTGCTTCGGCCTCAAGGAGCTGCTGGAGAACATCACCTGGGCGCAGCTCACGGAGCACCTGTCGCAGCTGCTGCCCACCGTGCAGCTGGCGCTGCTGGACACCTCGCCGCCCGTCCGCCAGGCGCGCCCCGCCGAGCCCCCTGCTGCCCGGCCGCGTGGCCGGCGGGTGCGCCGGGCTCTGACGCCGGCGTGCGCGCAGGCGGCGGGCGCGGCGTTCAGCATCCTGTTCAAGGGCGGCGCCGGCAGCGCGGTGGATGCGGTCATCCCGTCGCTGCTGGCCGGCCTGGAGGGCGACGCCAAGCAGGCCGGCCAGGCGCTGGAGGGGCTGCGCGTCATCCTGGGCGTGCGGCCGGGCACGCTGACGAGCATGGTGCCGCGCCTGCTGCGCCCGCCGCTGCAGGCCACCGCGCTGCGCGCCCTGGGCTCGCTCGCGGAGGCCGCAGGTGGGCGCCCGTGGCCGGACCGTCCTTGCAGGCGGTGGCGCATGCGCGCCATGGCGTAGCGCGGGCTGCTGTGCTCCTGACCTGGCATGTGGGGCGACCGCGTGCAGGCGTCGCCATGCACGCGCACCTGTCCCAGATCATGCCGCCGCTGCTGGCTGTGGCAAGCCAGGACGGCGACGCGCCGGGCCCGCTCGCTGCGCGCGAAGCCCTGCGCAAGATTGTGGCGGCCGTGGCAGAGGATGGGCTGTACCTGCTGATTGCGCAGGTAATGAAAGACACCGCGGCCCCCGGGCTCGCTCTGTGTCCTTGCGTCGTGCGGGCCCCGGCAGAGACGCTTCCAGATGCGGCGCAATCTGTCGGCGGACGTGCGCCGGACGGGCTGCATGCGCCGAGCTCCTCACGCCGTGCGCGGCCCGCGCAGCTGGAGAAGGGGCTGGAGGATGCGACCAGGAGGCGCGCCGCTGCAGCCGCGGTCGCGCTCTTCTGCGGCAGCACCCGCCTGGACTTCCAGGAGCATGTGCCCGGCCTGCTGACGGCGCGCGCGCCCCGGCCCCGGCGCGCCTGCCCCCGGTGCAGGCAGGCTCTGGCCGAGCGCTGCCTGCGCGCCGGGGGTGGCCCACTCGCGTTCCCGCGCCGAGGGCGGCCCGCTCGCGCCTCCGCGCTGGGGGGCGGCCCACCCGCGCATGCGCGGCGCCGCGCAGGCGCTGGTGGGCCTGATGATGGACGAGGACGCGGCGACGCTGCAGGCGTGCTGGGGCGCGCTGGCCGCGGTCAGCGCGTCCGTGCCCAAGGAGGTGCAGCCGAGCTACGTGCGCTGCGTGAAGGAGGCCGTCGGCACGGCGCGCGAGAAGGAGCGCCGCAAGCGCCGCGCGGGCGCGCTGCTGCTGCCGGGCTTCTGCCTGCCCAAGGCGCTCGCGCCGCTGCTGCCGTTCTACCTGCAGGGCGTCCTCCAGGCGCGCCCGCCCCGCCTTCACCACCCCTGCTCCTGCTGTGGCCGCCACGCCGAGGCGGTCGCATGCAGGCGCGCGCGCTGAGCGCGCGGCGGGGGCACTCAGTGCGGGCGTGAAATCCCCAGGGGTCGTCCGCGGAGCTGCGGGAGCTCGCGGCCGAGGGCCTGGGCGAGATGGTGGAGGTGACGAGCGAGGAGGCGCTGCGGCCGTTTGTGGTCCAGATCACAGGCGCGAGGCAGCCCGCCGGGCACCGAATCTGTGTCCGTCCTGTCCTCCGCGGCTCACGAGCGGCCGCGCATGCAGGCCCGCTCATCCGCATCATGGGCGACCGCTTCGCCTGGGAGATCAAGGCCGCGGTCCTGCGCACGCTGGGCCTGCTGATCGCCAAGGCCGGCGCGGGCCTGAAGCCCTTCGTCCCGCAGCTGCAGACGACCTTTCTCAAGTGCCTGGCCGACCAGGCGCGGCCTCCCGGCGCAGCCCGGCTGCCGACATGCCCTGCGCCTAGTGCTGCAGCAGCCGGAGCGGCAACACGTTGCAGCGCATTCGCGCGCCGCCGACCGGGGGCGCCCGGGAGCGCAGGCACGCCAGGTGCGCCAGAGCGCGGCGGAGAACCTGGGCGAGCTGACGCGCATGAGCATGCGCGTGGACAACCTGGCAAACGACCTCGTCGCGAGCGCCTGCGCGGCCGAGCCGTCCGGCCGCGAGGCCTACCTGACCGCCCTGCGCGGCCTGCTGGCCACCTCGGGCGCCCGCCTGTCGCCGGCCGTGATCTCCAAGGCCGGCAACGCGCTGCGCCAGCTGATGGACGGGGCAGGTGCCTCCCCCGCTGCCGCGCTTGCTGGACGTGTGGCGGGCCTCCCCCTGCATGGGCGCCGGGCCTGAGAGGTTGTGTCGTCTGCGGGATTCAGTCCTGTCTCAGCGCAGCGCAAGCGCAATGCAACCATGAACAGTGCAATGCTGTGAGACCTATGGGCTGCGTTATGCTGGTGCAGGTGAAGATGCGGCACTGCGAGCCGCGGTGGCCAGCTGCCTGGGATGGTACATGCGGCACTGCTCGGCGGAGGAGGTGCAGGACGTGCTGGATGCTGCGCTGAAGGTCAAGGTGCCATCAAAGTGGGCGCGGCTGGGCAGCGCGTTGACGCTAGCGGCCGTTGCAGAGCATGCGGCGCCGCGGTGCAGACCCGCCTTGGATGCGCAGTGTGTGTCGCTGGTGACATCGGCATGCAGCATCATGAGCTGCCGAGGGTCCGCCTTGCAATCCGCCATGCCATCATTGCTAGCACTGGATGTGCCGTGCGTCACCTGCGCCTGCTGTGCCTCGGCTGCATGTGCTGGGTTGCTGATTTTGCAGCGCATGGATGATACCGTGCTGAATTTCCAACTTGGTGAGTATTGCGCACCTTGGCACGCACCTCTTGACTCTGCGCCGCACGCAGCCTGGGCGAGGCCGGCGCGGTGGCGCGCGCGGTGGCGGCCGCGCTGCAGCTGGCGCGTGACGAGGCGCACGCCGTGCGCCTGGCGGCCGCGCACGCGGGCGGCCACCTGGCCCTGGCGGAGCTGCGCGGCGAGCTGCCGGCGGGGGACGCGCTGGCGCCGCTCGTGCCGCTGTGTGTGTGCCTGCTGGGCACCGACCAGTCCTCGGACGTCCAGCGGCAGCAGCTGCACGTGCGGGCCGCCTTGCCGCCCTGCTGCGGCGTTGGGCACTGCGCGCACGGCCTGCATGCCCGTCACTGCGGCCGGCATGCGGCGGTGCACGGGGAGGGGCGCATGCGCGCAGGTGCTGCGGACGCTGGCGCTGACCAGCGCGGATGCGCTCGGGCCGTTCCTGGGCGAGCTGGTGCCGTGCATCGTGGGCCTGGTGCAGCAGACGCTGGGGCCCACCAAGCTGGCGGCGGAGAGGACGCTGGCGCGGATCCTGCACGTGCGCCATGCCCACGCTGCTGTCGCGCTGCGCTGTCCTGTGGTTAAAACTAGAGTGTCAGCAGGGCATGAGCCGTGTACGCGCGCGCGCCAGATGGACCAGGGCGCAGCCGCTGTGCAGGAGTTTTTGGTCTCGGGGGCTGCCGGATCCATATCGCGCATGTACCTCACCGAGGCTGCGCAGCGCCGCCTGAGCCGCCTGCCGCTGTCCGACGAGGAGGACAGCAGATTTTGAGCGGCTTTAGGACCGGTAGGGAGTCAGCTGTTTCATTCGCATGTCTGTACTCATAGAACACGCACCGTCCACGCCTTCTCCGCTCAAGGCAGCCTGTCAGCCCGATGAATGCACATTGCAGGGATTCCTGCTCTGCAGCGCCCTGACATGCACGCAACCAAACTGTCATAGCCCGCCAAGGGCGCCCCACTTCTATCCAGCGTCTGGAGCAATGTGCATGTCTGCAAGGCGCTCGCCCAGGTCATCCGCGCGCCCCAGATCGATGCGCTTGCCGCGCTGGCGGTCGCTGGACGCGCCGCGGCTGAGGCTGCCCTTCTGGCATGCCAGCGCTGCCGGCCGCTGCCACCTGTGATGGTCGACCAGGTGCTGCATGCGCTGCGCGGCGCTGCAGTGCATCTGGTCGCAGCCCTGCACGAGGCAGGCATACACCTGCGCCCGCGTGCATGCAGCGCCTGAGCGCCCATGCATGCCGGCACCCCTGGAGCGGCCCAGCCGGCGCCGCATGCGACGCTCGGCGGCAAGCGCTTCGCACCGGGCGCTGCCGCGCGGCCTGTGCCGCGAAGAACGAGTCGTGGACCTCCATGAGGTGGATGTCGAGGAGGTGGGCGGATGCAAGGGTTGCGCGGCACAGGCTGCAGGTCAGGGCGCTCTCCCCGGCCTCCCTGGCGCAGCAGAGCGCCGCGCCTGAGGAGGCGCTCGAACCCAGCCAGCGCACACGACACGCACTGCCACAAGCAGCGGCGCCTCACGAGGGCGCCACCGCGCGGGGGCCTCGGCTTCCAGCACGCCGGCCAGCGCGCCCTGGCTGGCGGCCGCGTCGGCGGGCGCCACGCGGCTGGCCGCATCCCACTGCAGCCGCCAGGCCGCGTCGCCCTCCTCAAACAGCTCGGCGTCCGCCGGGAGGCGCCGCGGGCCGCCCAGCAGGCAGGGGAAGCGGGGCGTGAGCTCCGGTGCGGCGTCACGTCCACCGTCCTGAGCCGGCGCGTCCATCTGGGCCCCGGCCTGGCCGCAGCGCAGCGGCCAGCAGTTCCGCCTCCCTCACAACGGCGCTCGCGTCCTCCGTGGGTGCGCAGGGGGCAGCCTGCCGCTGCTGTGCCTCCAACAGTGCAAGCTGCTGAGCCTCCTGCGCTCCACACCAGAGGCGTGACGCGCTGCACGGCTTCCCGCTCTGTCGGGTGCACAGCCGAGCGCGCACCAGGGCGTGCGCCGCGCTGTCGCAGGCGGCGACAAAGCCGATCCGAGCCCTGTCGAGCTCAAGGATGAGCTCGGGCGTGGGCGTCTCAAGGCCCCTTGCAGCAGCAGCCAGCAGTTCCTGAACACACGCAGTCCACCTTGTCATGTGTGAGCACCGTGCCAATCACTGTGCGAGTTACCGTCGCAGACCAAAGCACCTCAAACGCGGCGCTCAGCGATGGGCATGTCGTGTTCGCGCTTGCCATGCTCAAGCACACAGGCCCCTCGTGCGCAGCCACCTCTCAGCCTGGCTCATGGCCATCCATGTGCGCGTTCTGCAAGTGCCTGGACGTGCATGTTCTGGCATGCATGTCTGATGCGAGGGTCCCGCGCACATAAGCGCAAAGCGCAGCGTGGGCACACATGAAGTGGAGGAACAGGAGGCAAAGCCAGTCATTAGCACGAGGCGTAGGCAGGTGTCCACGAGCTCGAGGCCTGGTGGGCAGCGCTCGCTGCGATCGCTGGCGCCATGGATGCCGCTGCGGCCGCAGAGGACGCTGCTTTGGCGAGGGTCTTTGCTGTGACGCTGCGTGATGGCCCTGCACAAGGACACACAGTCTACTTGCGAGGCCTGGCCCAGGTGATCGGGCGCGCCTTGCGCCAGTCTGCGCGCCAGGCAGCCTTGTCGCCGCGGCAGTCAAGCACTCGCATGTGGGGGCCGCAGGAGCTGCTGGCGGAGCAGGGCGCCGGCGCGCCGGTGCGGCTGTGCAAGGACAACCTGGAGCGCGTGGTCATGGCGCGCCTGATGGAGGCGCCCAGCGAGCAGTGGCCCGTGTTCTACCTGGTCGGCTGCTACGGCCGCGTCTCGGACGAGTTCCGCGCGGCCGGCGCGGCGCGCGACCCCGCCGCGGTGCACGCCGTGCAGGCGGCGCTGCTGCTGGCCAAACAGCTGGCGGTGTCCTACACCGGCCTGCTCCTCACCCTGGACCTGTTCCCCCAGGCGCGCCCGCCGCGCCCGCAGCTCCGCTGCCCGCCCGCTCCCCGGGCCCTCCTGCCACTCCGGCCTGGGACGCCTGCGGGCCGCCTGACCGGGCCTGCGCGCGGCCAGCCCCCGGCCGCGGCGGCGCGCGGCGCGCTGCAGCTGCTCGACTGCCTGGACGCGCGCGAGGGCGCGCGCGGCCAGGCGGCGGCCGCGTGCCGGCTGCCGCCGCAGTTCCTGGAGGACCTGGCCGCCAACCTGGAGAGCGAGGACCGCCTGGACCCTGTCGCCGTGCCGCTGGGTGCGCTGTCTGGCGGCTGGCCCCATGCGTGCAGCGCCGGCCGCCGCCTGCCCAAGCCAGCTTGCTTGCATGCGCATGCGTGCGTGCGCCCACTGACCGTAGCGGCGCCTGCTGTGGCGCCTGCCATGCGCGGTCCCTGGCGTGCATGCGGCCCACTCAGGGACATGGCGACGCCTGCCGCGCCTGAGCGGCGCTGTCGCGGGGCAGTGCGGGAGGCGTCGCGGCGGCTGGTCGGCATTTCGCCCCTCGGCGACTTCAACGCGCCGCTGCAAATCCTGCTTCAGCTGCTGGGGGTGCGGCAGCTGGCGCGTGCGGCCGGGCGGGCTGCGCAGTGGATACCCACCGGCGCGCGACCGGGGCGCAGCATACAGGCATGTCCCTGTCTAGACGCGCAGCGCGGTGCGTCCACCTAGCAGGCAGTGACATCGGCCTGCGGGCCGCCGTGCAGACAGAGAGCCTGCTGGGGCCGGCGTTCAGCATGTCGGCGCTGCCGGACGGGATGTCACGCCCGGCGCCGGACGTAATGGCGCAGTGCTTTGCGGGCTCCAACGCGCGCTCGCAGGCCGAGGTGGGCAGGCCCCGCCACCGCTGTGCGCTGTTTCCGTACGGGCCCTGGTGCAGGGCTTGTGACAGGTGCTGAGCATGCGCGCGCCGTGGGCGGGCAGCTGCGCATGACGCACGACGCGCTGCGCGCGACCATGGGCCAGATCCACGACGCCCTGCACCGCCTGGCGATGACCTTTCTGCGCTCCACTGTGCGCCCAGGCCCCACTGCGCCGTGTGTGCGCCCGGGTGCCGCCGGCCGAGCCGCCAGCATGCCGCCCCCCCTCCGCTCAGGCCCGGCGCGCGCAGGACACGCGCGAGGACATGCTGCGCTGGCTGGCCGCGGCGATCGAGGCCAACGTCGAGCGCAGCAAGAGCATGGTCCCCCGCCCTGGCCCCCGCGCGCCCTGCAGGCTCCAGCGTGGCCGGCGTGGCGCCTGACATGGTGACTCTCGCACGCGGCAGGGCGACCCGACGCGCTCGGCCAGCCACGGCTTCTTCATCAACCTCAACGCGGTGCTGCTGCGCCTGTGCGACCCCTTCGTGGAGCCGCTGTCCGGCAAGGCGTGGGGCAAGCTGGACGCGGGGTGCGCGCCCACCCCGGCAGGGGTCAGCCGCCGCACACGGGTCAGGGCAGCCGTTGCGGGCCCGCTCGACAGCGAGCGCTCGCGCGCTGCCGCCCGCGGCCGCAGGTACGTCACGGACAGCCGCCGGCTGAGCTTTGCCGAGGACGCCAAGCTGGCGGCCGAGTTTGAGGAGCAGCGGCGCCTGCTGGCGGAGCGCGCCGCGTCGGGCGGCGCGGCCGGGCCGCCGGCCTACCACTTTGTGTGCGAGTGCTTCTTCCTGACGGCCAAGGGCTTGCACCTGGGCCTGGTCAAGCTGCTGGCGGACTGGCACATGCTGCTCATGGCGCGCGCCCGCCTCGCGCGCAGCTCCCGTGCGGCCGCACAGCGCAGTGAGTGCCCCCAGTACGCCCCACGCGCGCAAGTGTGAGCCTGTCTGGCGCGGGCGCGCAGCGGGTGCAGCACACCCAGGGCTACGTGCGGGAGATAGAGGGGTTGCTGGCCAGTGGCGGCGGCGCACCGCCGCACCAGGTGGCCGTCATGCAGCAGCAGCGGGACGCCGTGAAGCTGCACCTGCGCAAGATGCTGGACACGGCGGCCGCCTACCACACCCATGTGCTGGTAAGCGCTGGCCCAGCGTGGCCGCCCATCAGGCTGTGGATCGCATTCGTAATCTTTGGCGTGTGGTGATCACATGGCCTGCGTGTGTATGTCATGGGTTCTTAGAGCACATGCCAAGCCTCAAGAGCGGTGTGATATGCACACAAACGTCTTGTATTTGCTCTCTTTCATGCACGCCGGTCTACACGGCAAGCGCGCCGCAGGATGAGGCGCTGCTCCGCTCCGCGATGGGCTACTACCGGCTGATGGCGGCCTGGCTGCTGCGCCTGTCCTCGCCCGCCGCCGCGGCCGGCGCGGAGCCGGAGCTGCCGCTGCCGACGCCGCCGCCGGCGGCCATGCGCTTCCTGCCGGTGCGAGCACGGGGCCCGCCTGTCGGCATTCGGCCACCAGATGCCTGGTATGGTTGCCACCTTTGCTGCAAAAGCTCAGTGTGCAGGACTTGCAAAGGCGAGGGTGACCCAGAATGCTGGGTGAAGGCGCCCGCGGCGCGCGCCGCAGGAGTACTTTGTGGAGGACCTGCTGGAGGTGCTGATGCACATCACGCAGCACACGCCGGGCGTGCTGGAGGGCGCGCGCATGGAGGAGGTGCTCATGTTCCTGGTCGTCTTCCTCAACTCGCCCGCGCACGTCCGCAACCCCTACCTGCGCGGCAAGATGGTCGAGGTGCGCCAGCAGCTGATGTGGTAGGTCTGTGACAAGCGCCAGCAGGACCTTGCCGGGTTGCGCGTCTGACGCCGAGGCAGTGAGCCCGCGCTGTGCGCCGCAGCTGCTCCAGCTCTGGATGCCCAACACCGAGGAGCGGGAAACGCTCGGCGGCGGCCGCCGCCGCCGCCAGCAGCCGGTCGCCGCCTCGCTGGCGCTGCTGATCGAGGCGCACGCGCTGGTGCTGCAGCACCTGGTGCGCTGCAGGAGCCTGTCACAGCTGGTCGACTGGGGCGCCTTGCCAGCCTGTTCACACACCGGCAGGCTGTCATGCACTCACGCACGCCATCCTGAGCCGGGTGGCCGCGCGTGCAGGTGCGCAACCTGCTGCAGCTGTACGTGGATGTGGAGCACACCGGCCGCGACGCGCAGTTCATCGAGAAGTTTGAGCAGCGCGAGCGCATGGGGGAGCTCCTGAGTGCGCCGCCCGGCCGGCCGCCCGGCCCGCCCGCATCCACCCCGCCGCTGCACGCTCGGTTGGCGGCTGTGCTCACAGCCTGGCCGGCGACTGCGGCAGACCGCATGCATGAGTCGAGGCGGTCAGGCGACGGTGCTCCGCGCGCGCAGCCTACCTCTGGAACATACCGGCGCACCGGGCGGCGTGGCGGGCGGTGGCGGCCAAGGAGGGCGGCCCCGACCAGCTGTACCACCGCTTCTGCCACCACCTGGACACTGACTGCATCTACCAGCTCAACTCAGTGCTCGGCATCCTGCCCGAGAGTGCGCCCGTCCGCCGCCCCTGCTACCATGCGCGTCCTCCTCGTCACCGCCCCTGCATGCATGGAGTCCCTGCTGCTCGTGCGGCCGCACCTGCCAGGCGCTGGCAGCATGTCCGGGGCGCGGCAGTGCCGAGACTGTCCCAGGCATGCGGAAGCCACCGCGAGCCCGGCTCGCGGCTGCCAAGCCTGAGGCGAGCCGGGCCGCGCAGTCAGGGACCTGGAGGCGGCGGTGGACGACGAGGCAGCGTTTGCGGCGCTGCCAGAGGAGGAGCAGGCCGCGAAGCAGCAGGAGCTGCAAAAGAAGCGTGCGCGCCCCGAGCCGCGGCCCGCCTGGATCCGCGCCCGGCCGTCAGGGCCGCCGTCCGCCCGCCGCGCTCGCGGGCGCCGCCCGCCCAGTCAATGAGGCGGGCGCGGGCCGCAGGGCGGGAGGTGCGGTACTACCTGCAGACCGCGCACGGCTGCCTCACGCTCATCCGGCTGAGCACGACGGAGATCACGGGCCCCTGGCTCGGCCAGGCCATGGCGCCGCGCATCGCGTCCACGCTCAACTACTTCCTGCTGCACCTCACAGGCGCGGCCCGCGGCGGCCGTAGTGCAGGGGCCCGGCAGGCGCCCTGGTCCCCCTCCCCCCCTCCCCCAGCGCCGAAGCGCGACACGACGCCGGCGGCGGTGCCCAGCGCAGGGCCGGAGAGGCGCAAGCTGAAGATCAAGGATCCGGAGCGCTACGGCTGGCAGCCGAAGACGGTGCTGGCGCAGATTGCGGCCATCTATGTGCACCTCGCGCGCGGCGATGCGTCCGGCCGGCTCGCGGCCGCAGTCGCCGCGGACAGCCGCAGCTACCGCGATGAGATGTTCCTGGAGGCCGCCCAGGCGCGCGCGCCACGCTTGCTGAGCAGCGCGGGGTTTCCGCTGGGCCGCTGTGAGCGCAGTGCGGGGCGCGGCGCGGCAGGTGCTGAGGTCGTTCGCGCTGCTGCCGGAGGAGGAGGTGGAGGAGCTGGAGGCGCTCAGCCTGCGCGTCAGCGCCGCGGCCGCCGCGGCGTCGCAGGCGCGCGGACCCGATGCTCGCAGCACGGCCGGGCGCCCGACGGGGCCGCGCCGCACTCCTGCCGGCTGCCTGCCGTGCCAGCCGTTCGGAGCGCGCCCGCTCACCATCACCGGGGCTCTGGGCGCAGGAGGAGGACCTGTATGCTGACGCGCCGGACGACTTTGTCGACCAGCTGACCGGCGCGCTGATGGAGGAGCCGGTCACGCTGCCCAAGTCGGGCGTGACGCTGGACAGGGCGTCCATCATGCGCCACCTGCTGTCCAGCCAGACCGACCCCTTCAGCCGGTGCGCGCCCGCGCTCGAGACGCCCTGGAGGACAGCGGGGTGTGTCGGTTGACGCTCGCCGCGCTGCGCTGCATGTTTACGTGACCAACTGCGCGTGCTCGACAGGGAGGAGCTCCGTGCGGAGGACCTCGTCCCCAATGACGCCCTCAAACAGCGCATTGTGGCCTGGAAGCGCGAGAAGCGCATGGGCTCTGGCTCTGCTGCGATGGAGCTGTAATATTTGCTGGGCTTCAGTGTATACCAGCCTCATGCACGCATGCATGCTTGCATTTTGTGTGCCAACACAGGCTAGGGCTGCGCACGCAGTGCATGGCCATCCGCGTGCACCTGTAGGCTGTCATAAATGACCGCACTGTGCTGAACGCATGACGACCGTTGGTGACGCTGTTACAAAGCATTTACTACTAGGGCTGCTCATCAGGCCAGGAACGCTCGTTTGCTTACTTTGGTGTATTGAGCGAGCTCTGGCGACCTGAGATGCTGCAGCGCCTGCCGTCTAGTACCCCACGCGCACTGGTGCCCAGCAGCCCAGCACTCTGCCGCGTGCCGCCCAGCAGACACAGCCCTGCATCAGTGCCCAGCAGCAGCACCGCCACAGCGTTCTCGCGCTTCTATGAGGCCGTGCAGGTTGTCAGCGTGCGGTCGCCGAGCGGAGACAGCGAGGAAGCGGCTGTGCAACAGGGCAGGCGATTGACGTGCGCCGGGGCAAGCAGCAGCGGCGGCGGCGAGGGCGCGCCGCTCGATGCGGCCCGCGGCGGACTTCAGAGGGAGCAGCCCAGGCTAGTCCGCATCCGGCTGAGCGTTGAGTACCGGGTGCGCCTACCCGCCCTGGCGCAGCACCTCCTGCACCAGACACCTTGGCCCGGCGGCATACAGTCTGCAGACAGCCCCACCTCAGGCAGCCACCGCAGTGCTGCGGCGCCCGCGGCGCTGCTGACTCGGAGTGTGCGCGGCAGGTGCACAGCAGGCAACTGCTGTGCATTGGCGGCTCGCAGATCCCGTTCGGCTGGTCCTTTCTCTCCATAGCGCGCGTGCCGATGGTGTGGACGGAGGGAGACATCTGGACCACAGAGGCATGCGGCGCTGCCCACCAGTGCACCCTCCGTGCTTGGGCGCCCTCCCTCACGGCGTACGGGCTGCGCAGGTGGACCTGCCCGTCAACTCGCGCATCGAGTACAAGTACGTTATCTTGGAGGAGCAGGCACGCCTGCACGGGGTGGCTCTCGGGTGCCCCAGAGGCGCTGGGCCTGCGGGGGCGGAGGTTGCTCCTCAGCGCGTGGCGCGAGGCTCCCGCGTGGGGCAGCCGGTGAGCCGCGCTGCGTGCGCAGGACTGGACAAAGCAGGAGAGCGAGGACGCGGAGGGGGTGGTGACATTCACCTACCGCACGCAGCCCGACAGCCCGCCCGACGTGCAGACCATCCAGAAGCAAATGGCCATTGTGGCATGGCAGCCCGGCCCGAACAAGGTGGTGCAGGTCCCATCAGAGGTGCGCCGCTGGGGCCGGGCCGGCCGTGTTCCTCAGCGCATGCTGGGCATGCGCTCGGGCGCCCAGCTGCAGCCTCGGGTGCAGAGTGCGCCTCGGCGCAGCCGCGCAGGACGAGGTGAGGTCGCTGAAGCCGGGGGAGGTGCGGGAGCGCACGCCCGCGCGGCCACCTGCCCGCCCGCTGAGCCCGCTGCGGTACAAGCCTGCGCCAGGCTTCGCCCCGCGGTCGGGCGGCCGAGAGGCCGCGCCCAACAAAGCATCTGCGGTGCGTATCGTGAGCGTCTCTGCCCTTGAGAAAGCTGCTGCTGCTCTGACCCGCTGTGACCAAGACTTGCCTGGTCTCAGGGCTGTCGTGTACCTTGCGTGCTTGCTCGACAGCCCTTGTTCCAGAGGAGATGACACGGGCTGAGAATGGGAGACGAGGGGCGACCTGTCAGCAAGCGCGGGCTGTGGGGAGCAGGCGCCTCAGCCGCTCGACGACGAGCTGGCGGGCACGTGGGAGCGCCTGCTGTGCAGCGAGGCGGGCGAAGCGCTGCTGGAGAGGCGCGACGTGTGGGGCTTTGCTGATGATGATGTGAATGCGCCGCGCAACCGCGGCCTGCGGTACGGGTGACGCAGGCGCACCTGCCCCCTCTCGGTGGGTGCGAGGGCGGGCAGGTGGCTGCGGTGGCTGTATTTAGGCAGAGGGTTGCCGTGTGTGTGCGAGAGAGTGGGTGAACAGAGTTTGACATGGCTGCACTGGTATGTTCCTGGGAGGTATGACGAGAGGCAGTTGCCCTGAGGTACCACGCGCCCGCTGGCAGGCGCACGGGTGAGGCCTGTCACATGCGACACATGGCCCAAGTGTTGCTACAAAGCGGCGGCTGCAAAAGCTTCCCGCGCAAATCCGCACTGAGCCAGGCACACCGAAGCGCGGAGCTGCAAGACCTTGCAATCAGGACGGTTCGCGCCACCCTCCACTTGTCCGACACTCAGCACAAACGTGCAAGCTTGGATGCCATTGCATCGAGAAGCAAAGGCTGCCACAGGTAGTGAACCTGAACAGCACAGGTGCTGCGCAGCACTGTGCCAAGACCAGAGTGTCATATGATATACAAGCACCACTGCACACTATGTTTACACAGAGCCACTGGGCTAGGCCTGGTTTCTATGCATCATGAGGCTTCATGTGTCATGCATTTAAAATGCTGCCATACGTTTAGGTGGGGGACCCGCAACTCAACAACATAGCAAGCAACATGCACAAGCAAGGTTGCCGCTTAGGAGCCTCTTGCAGAGTTCATGGGTTCACTCAGGTGTTCTACTGCACAGTCTGGTGCATCTGGCACCCCGCCAACGCTCGACAGCCCCAGCTCGCCGGCTGCGGCGCCGCTGTTGGCCGCTGCCGCAGGCACGGCCGGCCTGGCGGGTGGCAGCAGCGACGGCAGCTCCAGCCCGTCCGGCAGCGCGGGCGCGGCCTTGGACGCTGGCGGCAGCTGCTCCAGGTGGTCCAGGCCCATCTCCGGCCCCAGGTCAGACAGGCTGAAGTTGCGCGGGATGTGCTTTATCTCGCTGCTGTCGCTGCCGCCAAAGCCGCCGGGGCGCATCGGGCTGGACATGGAGATGGGCGCAAAGCCCGTCACGTCGGCCACGCCCGGCGGGAATGCCAGCGAGTGCGGCGGCCCGCTCAGCAGCGCGGCGCTGACGTCCGCCGCGCCGGGCAGCGGGAGAGACATCCCGGGCAGCCCGAGCTCCGCCAGGCCGGCAAAGTCGGCGTCCAGCGCTACCTCGCCCGCCGCTGCGCCGCCGTCGCCCGCTCCTCGGCCGTCCTGGGTCCCCCAGTACCCGGAAGCGTGAGCTCGCCTCTCCACTGCGTGCCACGCCTCCTTACCAGTAAGGCAATACCCGCTGCAACTGGCCGAGCACCGCGCACCTCACCGGCACAGCAAAACAAGTCTGGTGGGGGCCTGGAGGGGGTTGCACCTGCCGCGTGTGCACAGCCGGCAGGCCCGTGTGCAGAGCGTTCGCGGGCCCCACAAGCCCGGGCCGGGGCGCCAGCGCCACGCCTGCAGCGCGCGAGCGACCGGGAGTCAGGCCCCGCGCAGAGCGCTGCGCGACAGCGTCAAGGCCGCAAGCGCGCGCACCCGGCGAGCCCATCCATGGCATCCGCTGCAGCGCCATGACCTGCTGCTCCAGCAGGTGGTTGAACAGGACGATCTGGTCCTTGAGCTTCAAGCGCGTGTAGTACGCCTGGAAAAATTTGGCGTTCTCCTCCTCCAGCTTCAGCCAGACCAGCTCGGTCAGCTTGGGCGCAACATGCTCGTGCTGCTCCAGCGCCTGGGCCACCTCCTGCTGGCTCACATACTTGCGCAGGTACGTCTCTATCAAGTCCTGCACAAGCTGTATCTCCTTCTCGGTGATGCTCCCGCCGACCTCGCCCAGCTTGGGCCCGACAAAGCGGTCCATCGTGATCTGGTCAGGCAGCTCGGGCGCCGGGGATGCATCCCCCAGCGCGACCACAGGCTCCACTGGGTCCCAAAGAAGCTCAGACATATGGCTGTGTTTGCGCACTTGCCCTGTCGCAACTGAAGTTTAAAAACAGAGTGCTGACTTCGCAGCGTCGCCATCCGCTTATCTAGGTGTTGCAAGGTTACAAGACCCTGCTCAGCTGCGGCCTCTCCCTGAGAGCTGCGGAGTCCGCAAGCAGAGCTCCTTCCTTGTCACAGCCTTCCCTATCTTGTTTTGCGTGGTCGCGCCGCCAGCACTGGAGGATGTGCAGCCGTTCCTCGTCCGCGCTCCTATGCAAAACCTCCCTGCCTGCACAAAGCGGCGAGGGTCAACCAATTGCATAAGGAAAGGCCTGGCGCTCACAGGGAGCAAGGGCCTACCTGCAAGGCCGTAGCTAGCTAGCCCAGCTAGGACATCTGCTGGGTCGTTGTCAGCGATCGTGACCATCAAGAGCGTCCCGGCAGGCGAGAGCAGATCGCTGACCTGCGGGTCCACACATAAAGATTAAGGCCAGGCTGTGGAGAGTAAGGTTTGGCCCGTGCACCGCGTTGGGGGTCCGCACTTGAGGGATGAGGCGATCGATGACTGCGCGCCCGCGCGCTCCGCCCGCCCAGGCCGCTGCTATGCCGCTCTGGGTCACCTCGCCATCAGGCGTGAGCACGTACGGAGGGTTGAAGACCTGGCTGCCAGCGACCGCTTGACGATGGCCGACCCGCTCGGTGAACAGAGGCACCGCGGCTGAGGATGGGGCATACCATGAGGTCCACGCAACCGTGCAGGCGGCGTCCTAGCGGCCCCACCAGGTCAGCGCAGACGACGTCCGCGCTTTTCACCTGAGAGTGTGCAACGTTGTTTACGAGGGGTGCCACGCTGCAGATGGGGCGGGGACAAGACATCAAGATGCACACCGCATGCTGTGCGAGTGTGCGACGCGTGGCGTCTGTCGCCGGCGGGCACACGTCCACCGCAATGCAGTGCGCATGGTGGCCCGCCTTGCGCAGCAGCAAGGCCAGGGAGCATGTGACATAGCCGCTCCCGCTGCCCACCTCCAGACACCTGCGAGTTGTGCCCTGCTCGACTGCAAAGTAGTTGCAGAAGGCCGACACTGTAGCAAGGCGCGTCCAGTGGCAGGTCAGTGGCTGCGCACAGTCGCGGAGGCGCCGCCTGCCAGGATTTGAGAGCAAGAAGCATGGCGTCCACCAGCGCAAAGGTGTCCTGTCAGTCGGTTGTGTCAGCGTGCAGTGACGCAGGGAAGCATAGCGGCCTGCGCGCCCAAGCCATGGGGTGCAGCATGTACTCGAAAAGGCCCGCACGTCAGAGGGCTCATAGACCTCTCTCGTGTAACAGGTCTGGCTGATTTGCGCTGTGTCAGCCTGCGACAAATCGCTCCACTGGCGTGTGGTTGCAGCTAGAGGCATGGTCAATTGACGCAAACGCTAGCGAAATTAATACAGGCGCTCGGGCTGTGTGCGTGTGCCGACGCCGCCTTCCTCCCCTCTTGGAGATGAACACCGCGCTTGTGCAGAGCAGGAAGTCCCTGCTGCAGTGCCAAGACTGCCTGCCCTGCACCAAATGTGAGAGGGTGAGAGGCAATTTGCAAAGGGCTGCAGACCGTTTGCTGATCAGGAGGCACCAGGAGGACATGGCGAACGGTCACGAGCACAGTGGCAGGATTCTATACAAGCGGGCAGTGAAATCGCGGGCACTCCTTCCAGGAAGGCCAGCCAAGCGGCTGGCACGGCGCGGTGTGCCTGCATGCGCGCACGTTCAAGTCGCGCATATGGATGTCAGCAGCAGAGGGGCTGGCAAGCAGGCGCTGTAGTCCTTCGTGCAATGGCGGCCCGGACACAAGGACACAGCCGCACGCGGCGCACGTGTGCGCCATGAGCGCCCTGGGCGTGCGTCCGTTTGCCGCGTCGCCGTTTCCGCCTCGGCATCGGCTTGGCGCCCGGCGTACCTGGCTCGGAGGCTTGCCGCTGCGCGGTGCTTTCAGAGGTGCAGCACTGCCACGGCGGAGCGTGCACAGGACTTGCAAGAAGGCACGCGGCACCGACGGGCGTCCTGGTGCAGGCGCGCTCGGCGCAGGCCGTGCATGGGCGCCGCGGCCGCGCACGCGCCGTGCCGTGCAGGCGCTGCAGGGCTGGCCCGATGCGGGCATCAACGCGGCGGAGCGCGCGCTGGAGCGCCTGCAAACCGCGCTCGCTGCCGCCGCGCGCAGCCTGGATGCGCCGCGCCGGGCGCTGGCCACCTGGTGCGGACCTCGCGCCCCGCCCACGAGCCCGCCAGCTCCGCGGGCGCGCCGCCGAGCGCCGCAGCGCGCGCGCAGGTGGGTGCGCGCGGCGGTCGGCTTCGCGCTCGTGCTCGCGCTGGCCACGGCGGCAGGCAACGTCTGGGGCGTGCATGCGCTCAACGCGCGCGTGCTGCCCGCCGCGGCGGCGCGGGCGAGCCACGTGCTGGGGCGCCGCGTGCGCCTGGGGCGCGTGCGCTGGGTGGCGCCCGCGGGCGCGCTCGGCCTGGGCCCGCTCGCGGCGGTGGGGCCGGTGGAGGTGGGGCCGGGTGGCGTGGAGGGCTCCAGCGCGGAGCTGCCGGAGGTGGAGGTCCGCGTGGCCGCGCTGCCCTCGCTCGTGCAGCGCAAGCTCGTGCTGCGCCTGCACGCGCCGCGCGCGCAGGCGCGCCCTGGCGCCCCCGCCCAGACCCTCTGGCGCCTGAGCGCGCTCGCTGCAGGCGCCCGCGCTGCGCATGCGCGCTGACGCGCTGGCACAGCTTGACATTGGAGCCCGCTCACCTGCGCCGCCGTTCGGCCCGGAGCCTGCGCCCCTGACACGATGCCAGCCCTGCCGACGAGCAGCGGCAAGCCCTCGCGCCCGCGCAGGTGAAGCTGGTGCAGGCGGACAACTTTGCCTGGTTTGGCTTCCCGGACGACACGGAGCCCAGCTCGCGCAGCTTCGTGCCCGGCCTCGGCGTGGTGGTGCGCGCGGCTTTCGCATGTGGAAGGCAGCGTGGCCGTATGCTTGGTGTCCTGCCTGGCTGTCAAGCAGGGCACCTCAGCGCACCGCCTTGACAATGGTCCAGTGGTACTCTGCCAAGGCTGAGCCGTGCAGCGCGCCGCTGCAGGCGGTGCCGCAGCAGCCCGGTGCGCCGCCGCCGCAGGCAGACCCACAGCCGCTCGCCGCCGGCAGGCCGGGCGCGGCGAGCGCCCCTCCTCTCACAGCCGCCAAGCTGCTGTCCAAGCTGTCAAAGGCGGAGGCGCGCAGGGGCGTGCCGCCCGCGCCCGACTCTGCGATGAACTTCCGGCCAGCGGTGCGGGGCGCTGGGCCCAACCCCTGCCCCGGCCTTGACCGAGTGAAAGACGTGAACTGCACTGCAACACGGGCTTGCACAGTGCCAGTAGTCCAACAGAGACAAGTACGTTTGCACCCATGAGCCGTCCTCTGCAGGCCCGACGCGGACATACAAGACAGCTCGACAGGCCGGGATGCATGGCCTGGGAAACGACGGGCGCGCCGGGCGCAGGTGGGGACGGAGCTGCAGCTGCAGCCGAAGGACGAGCGGGAGGAGCGCGCGGTGCGCGCGCTGCTGGCGCAGCTGGAGGCGGCGCCGCGCCCGGCCGCGGCCGCGCGCCCCGACAGCGAGCAGGGCGAGCCGTCCACGTCGGCGCCGGCCGCTCTGCCGGCGCCGCGCGCGCGCGGCGTCCGCGCCGGGGCGAGCGTGCGGCAGCCGCGATCGCCTGGCGGCAAGGAGTCTGGGGGCGGGGCCGGCGCGTCCCGCTTCGCCTCCATCTCCGCCTCCGGTGGCCCTGCGCGTCGGCCCACGGGGCCGAGCTCCCCTGCGGAGCAGCCAGCCGCGAGCAACGGCGCGGCCGCGGCGTCGCAGCGCGGCAGCGGCGCGGCGTCGGGAGTGCGGGCGGATGCCAATGGAGCGGCTGCCGGGCGCGCGCGGGAGCAGGCCGGCCTGGGCGGGACAGCCGGGGCGGCCGGCGCTGTGCTGTCAGCGCCGGGCACCGGCGAGGTGGCTGCGAGCGCGGCGGCTGGAGGGCCGCTCGCTCCGGCGTCGGTCGGGCTCATGCCGCCGGCAGCGGCGCACGCAGCGGCCACCCTCAATGATGCGCCCAACATAAAACTGCCGCAGCCAGCCGGCCCAGAAGGGCGCGCTGAGGCGGTGAGCTCCATGACAGCCAGCAGCCCTGCGCAGCCGCCATCTAACGACGCAGACCGGGGCGGCGCGCGGCCAGCCGCAGATGGGACGCAAGCGAGCGCACGGGCGGCGGCGGTCATGGCGCGGCGGGCCGCTGCAGCGGACGCGCGCGCCGCCGAGGGACGACAGGAGCGCGCGCGCGCGCTGCCGGCGCGCGTCAGCGCCATGTCGCTGTCGGGCGGCGTGGCGCGCTGCGCGCCAGCGCCGCTCAGGGTGCAGCCCGTACGGCCGCGGGCAGGCGGCCCCGCAGCATCAGCGCCCGCAGGGCTTGCGGGCCAGGCCGCTGCCGCGGAGGCATCGGCAGCCACGGCACGCAGCGGCGGGCCGGCCGCATCCGCAGGCACAGCCGCAAGTCGCATGGGTGGGCAGGGAGAGCAGCGCAGCGCGCAGCTGCCTCTCAAGCAAGCTGGCGCGCACGACGAGGACAGCCAGCCGGGCGCGAGGCGGTCGCCTGCGCAGCGCTTGCCGCACGAGGCGCAGGAGAAGCCCGATGTGGCGGCCTCCCGCGCCGCCAGAGACGAGGCTGCCAGTCCCGCCCCTGCGACTGCCGGGCACGGCGCGGCCGCGCCCGCAGCTCCCGAGTGCGGGCCGCAGCACGCATCCTGGGACTCGCGCGGCAGGCCCGCGCGGCCCCGGCGCACCACGCGCAGCCGCCTGCGCGACGGTCGCCTCCACCAGCCCGGCGCAGACGCCTCCTCACCTGCGCCTGCGGCACCCGGCGCGGCTGCGCCCGTGCGCGCGGCCGCAGGCCCGCAGGTGCTGGGTGAAGGGCCTGGCGGCGCGCCCGGCGCGCGCGGCAGGGGCCGCGCTGCCGACCAGCAGCCCGCTGGAGCGCCGGAACAGAGCCAGGGCCTGTTCTGGGGCCAGCTGCGGCCACGGCGGACGCCAGAGGAGCAGGGCCGGGCGGGCAGCGCGGCGGAGCAACCCGCGGCTGCCGGGGCGGACGCCGGCCAGGCGCGCGGCAGCGCGTCGGGCGCGCGAACTGCAGCAGGGGCCACGGAGCGTGGCCCGATGGATGACGGCATGCGCAGCAGTCCGGGGCGTGACAGCACGGCGCACGGTGGTGTGCAGCGCTTTGCCCTGGGCCAGGAGGCCGCTCTGGGCACGTGGGCGGCCACGGAACGGGCGGCGCAGGCTGATGCGGCGCGCGAAGCACGCGCACGGGCGCGCGCGGCAGCGAGGTCCTCAGCACGGCCTGACCGCGCCACTGCGCCCGCTCGCTCGACTGCGGACGGGCGGTTGCCGGGCGCAAACCCAGCGGCCGCCCCCGTGCGTCTGACCACGTCTGACGGCCTGCGTGTGCCAGACGCCGCGCTGGCAGCCGCGCCTCATGCGCCGGCCGATGCGCCATGCGCAGAGGGGCCGGGCGCCGTTGGGCCGCCCTCTGCCGCAGGCGCGGGGGACCAGGCTGGCGTACGCGCGGCGGCAGCCGCGCAGGGCGGCGTCGGCGCAGACGCAGGGCCAGGGCCCGGCGCAGCAGCAGCAAGCTCTGCTGCCCTGCCTGCGGGGGAGGCTGCGCCCAGGGCGCATGGGGCTGAGCAGGCAACCGCCGAGGCTCCGGGCGGCGCGGCGCCCGCGCCCGCTGCGCCCAAGAACGATGCTCGGCAGGGAGGGCTCGCGCCGCCGGCAGCGGGCACCGCTGCGCCAGAGGAGCGCGCCGGCGCGCCGGCAGCGCCCGCAGCCGCGCCGGCGCGGGCGCAGCCTGGCCCCGCAGCCGCTGGCTCGAGCGCGTCAGGCTCGGACGCAGCTGCCGAGCGGGCGCGGCAGGCGGAGGTCGGCCAGCTGCCCGCCGCCGAGCTCGCGCCTGCGGCTGCCCCTGCACCCGCTCCGAGCGCCCGCCCGGCCGTGTCGCTGCCTGACATGGCGCCGCCGGCGCTGCCCCAGCCCCCGGGGCCGCAGGCGGCCGCCGGCGCGCAGGCGGGTGACGCGGCGCGCGCCGGCAAGGCCAAGGCGCCGCGGCATGCGCACGCCGCCGGCACGCGCTACGGCGCGGTCGAGACCGGGGAGCCGCGCTACAAGCCGCGCTCGGCGGCCGGTGCGGCCGTGGCCCATTGGCGCACGTGCTTGTCGCCGGAGCGGGTGGATTGTGCTGTCGGCACTGAGTTCAAGGTGTGTGGTCTCGCCCCTTGCATGATGGAAGCGCTCCTCTCAGCTGCTACGCGTTTGCATGCTTGACAGCACCCATGCGCCTGACCCTGCTGAGCGTGTATTCTGGCCCCTCGTCACCGGTGTCCAGCAGTGCATGTGGCGGCGCAGGCGCTGGGGTCGGCCTGCGCGCCTGGGCGACCGCCAGGCTGCGGGGCGCGCTGCGCAGCTGGCGCCCGCCGGCGGTGGGCGTGGACCGCCTGACCATCCGCGGCGGCCTGCTGGAGGCGCGCGTGATGGGCGAGGCGCAGCCGCGGCGTATGCAGGATGTTGCGATGACGCTGCGCCTGGGGGCCGACTACCGCGCGCTCACGCTGGACGTGGCAGGCGCGCCGGGCGCGGCTCCGGCGGCCCGCTGCGGCTTCCGGGGCCCGGCCGCCGCGCAGCCTGCGGGGCACGGCACCTGCTTGTGGCCGTGACCGTTGGGCATGCAAGCACGGGGTCTGTGCGCGCAGTTGTGCTGACACCCGCCCCCCCGCTGTGGCAGGCCCATGAACTGTAGGGTTTGCGTATGCTGCCTGGCTCTGGCAACAGGATCACCTGCTGCGTGCGTGCGCCGCAGGACGCGCGCACGAGCGGGACCCTACCGGGTACCGGTGCACCATGCAGTCGCCGACCGCCGTGCGGCACCTGCGGGACGCGCCCAGCGCGCCCATCGTGCGCTCGCCCTGCGAGGCGCCCGCGCCCGGCGGCGCAGCGTCTTCGCAGGGCCCCGCTGCGGCGCATGAGCCCGCCATCTCGGCCGACCTGGGTGCGCCTTGCCACATGGCTTGGCGCCTCAGCCTCCGGCTGCCTCCGCCGTCTCTCTGTGCCTCCAAGCAGGCCTCACAGCCGGTGTTGAAGAGGCTCAACCCAGCGGGGGCAGTGGCATGAGGCAGTGTTGCCGCACAGGGACGCGCCCGGCGGACTGGCTGTCGCTCGCAGAGGCCGCTGCGGAGGATGCTGCCGTGGCGGGCGCCGGCCCCACTACCAACGCCGACCCGGCAGAGGCCGGCAGCACGGCAAGCGCGGAGAGCCCCGAGTGGGGCGCTCAGCCGGCGCGGCCGAGCGCCGGGCCGGGCGCCGACGCGCGGCCCGACGGGGAGGCGGGGGCGTACGGTGCGCGGGTGGCAGTGGCGGAGGCGGCCGAGCCACGCGGGTGGTGGGGCCGGCGCCGGCGGCGTGACCACCCGGCTCCAGCGCAGCCGACAGGCACGCTCTGCTGCACATGCGCCGTGGCCTTGCATGGGACGCAGGCCCCTGGCGGTCTGATGCGCTTCAGGCTGAAGCGGGCTGCTGTGGGCAGTGCCGGGGGCCCCTGGTGTTGCCTCCCATGCGGGGTGACCTGCAAGCACAGAAAATATGTTTTCTTCGTCCTGCCTCAAGTGACCAACTTGAGGGGCCCCGTCATGCCACGGCATGGATTTGAAAGTCGGCATCGCGGGCGCAGGGGGCCGCATGCGCGTGCGTGTCACGTGCAAAGGCATCGGCGCGACCGACAAGTCCACCGACCTGCAGATGAGCGTCTTTGCTGACAACCTGCATGCGCCGCTGGCGGAGCGCCTGCTGGAGCTGCCCATGGACGTCTACGACGGTGTTGCCTCCTGATCACTATGAACGCATTTTGCTCATGTCCCTGCCGTGGGCAGCCCGCCTGCCATGCAACTCTTCCCCTGTTCATCGAGCTGCCTACTGCTTGCATTTGCATGCACCTCAATGCAGCAAACTCCTGTCGCCTGCTGCTGTCGGGCGTGTGGCCGGACCACGCCTGCTGAACCACGACTCCTCAGACCCTGTCAGGCCTCAGCTGTTGATGCGTGGGTCACTGCCACGCACGCTAGCCTAGCCCTGCTCGATGGCCCGGAGAAGAGCAGAGGGCGCGCCGGTGTCGCCGCCCGCGCCTGACCGGCCGCGCGCACAGGGAGGCTGAACGGGGAGCTGCGCGTGCGCTCGCACAACGCGGCCACCTGGCACTTTCCCACCATCGCCGGCAGCGTTCGCATCTCCGACGGCGCGTTCCACTTCTGGGACGCGCCCGACGACTTCTCGCGCTCGGACCTCACGCTGCTGTTCGAGGGCGACCGCCTGTACCTGCACCACGCGCAGGGCCACTTCGGCGCCGTGCCCGTCGCCGTCACAGGCGCGCGTGCTCGCCGGGGCGGCCCACACCCTGCCTGAGCCTGCCAGCGTGCCTGTACTTGGGCGGTCCCTGCAGCAGGCCACTGTGCTGGTCGTGCTGACATGGCTGCTGATGGGCGATTTTGGGGAAGCGTTCGCCGACCAAGAGTGACTTGCAGGAGACCGTGCTGCTGTAAGCAATGGAGGCAAGGCTGCGTTGGAGCCATTGCTCATGCTATGCACTTTTGCCCGCCCCGCACGGGCTCAAGTGTCCGGGCGGGGTAACCGCGGCGCCAGGCGACCTGGACCTCAATCCGGACATGGGCCAGTACCGGCTGAGCGCGAACGTCGCGCACGTGGAGGCCAACGACCTGCGCCGCACGCTGGGCGTGCGGCCGCCGCCGCTGCCCATTGGCGGCGCACTGCGCGGCATCATGCACTGCACGGGGCCCCTCGAGCAGCCCGTGTTCTCGGGTGCGGCAGCGGCAGAGCCCACCTCTTTGCCTGACTGTGAGCGCTATCTCAAGTGTGTGTCTACTGAGATAAGCGCGGAGGCATGGCACACCACTGCACATGCACTGCAAAGCTGGCTGGCCGGCAGAGCTCCGTAGTGCTGCTCAGCGGTTCTGCTTTCTCGTAAAGAGTGCTGGCAAGCTGCATGGGTGTCCACGAATTATAGAGCGTTGATGCATGGCGTGCTCGCGCAGGCACGGCGGTGGCAACGACGCCGACGGCGGAGGAGGTGGCGGCCATGGAGGACAGCAACGCGAAGGAGACGCTGCGCGCGTTCCCGGGCGCGGCGGGCGCCTACGACCTGGTGCCTCTGGCCTCGGCGTCGGCGGTCTTCTCGCTGGACACTTCCACCGACATCCTGCTGCTGCACTCCCTGCAGGTGCCAAGCCCGCCCGCCCATCGCCCCCCTACCCCCAAAATTCACACGCAGCTGGATATGTTTAGCGAAATCCAGACGCATCAGAACCGCACACCACATGCAAGCTCTCTGCACACGGGGGGGACATTGCATCGCATTGCAACACAAGTCATTCAGTGGGCACAGAAGGCTTGTAATTTCGTAGGCTATGTTGGTGCGTGACAGGTTTCAGACCACCTGACAGCGCCGGTGACTGCCCCGGCCCTCCACAACCCGTCCGAGCTCGGGCGATGCTGCGCAGGCCGAGCCGTCCAGCGGCGGGCAGCTGCTGGGCGCGGGCCGGCTGTGGGTGGCGCCCGCGGCCGAGCTGGACCCGCGCGCGGTGCGCATCCACATGGAGGGCCGCGGCCTGCCCGCGGAGGCCATCATCGCGCGCTACCTGCCCAAGGCGCGCCCCTGCCTCACGGGCAGACGCCATGCGCCATGCGCCAAAGCTGAGGGATGTGAGGGTCGGTCCGCGGTTTCAGTACATGGGCGCTAGGTTTGAAACGCTGACACAACTTTGACCAGCGCGAGGCCGCCTCCGCACCACAGCGCGCGCGAACCACCCTGCAGTGCCGGCAAAAAGCAAACCACCTCAGCCAGCCGCGGCGCGCAGGGCGCCGCGCTGCCGCCGGCGCTGGTGCTGGGCGAGGCCAGCGTGCGCGGGCGCATGGAGGGCTCGCACCTGGCGCCCGACATCACCGCCAGCTGGGCCGCGCCGGCGGCCGAGGCCAGCGGCACCGCCGCGCTCTGCCGCGATGTCATGCGCTTCACGTGCCAGGCGCCCGCGCTGGAGGCCAGCGGCGCGCTCTTCACGCGCCCGCCGCCGCTGCACGCGGTCAAGGCCGTCGTAACGCAGGCGCGCCGCCGCCCCGGGCCTGCGGGCCGGCGCGGCTCGGCGCGCGGCCCCCGCTGCGTCAGAACGGCGCTTAGCAGGTTCCGCCACGGCCTCGCCCATCGCACGGAAAACAGTATCCTAGGTTGGCGTTGTCCGGGATAAGTGAAGAGCTTGGGCCCGGGCGGCGACGGGCACAGATGGTTGCCGCGGCGCCGCAGGCGGAGGCGACGGCGCTGGCGGCGCTGCGGCTGGAGGGCTGCGACCTGGACGTGCACCTGCGCGCGCTGGATGTGCTGCCGCTGCTGGCGCCCGAGCGCGGCGCGCCCGCCGGCCCGCAGCGCCTGCGCCTCAACGGGCGCGCCAAGTTCTCCGGCCGCCTGGCCGCCGCGGCCGAGCCGGCGGGCGGCGCGGCCGGGCCGGCCACCGGCGCGGAGGGCGGGCCGCCGGCGGCGGGCGCGGCGGCGCGCGGGACGGCCTTCGCGGGCACGCTGACGCTGGACAGCCTGCGCGTGAACCAGCTGAAGCTGGCGCGCAGCCTGAGCGGCAGCCTGGAGGTCTCGCGCAGCGGCCTGCAGATCCACGCGCGGGCGCGCGCCCCGCCCCCGCCGCGGCTTGCCGCCTGGCGCGAGCGTCGCGCGCGTGTGCTAGTGCGCGGTGTACACGCGCCGACAATCTGGCTGGATGCCCGCAGCAGCTCGAACGGTCCTGCAGCAGCGGTGTCGCCGGCGCTCGCAGTGGATGGGCAGGTTGCTGGCTGCCTGCGGCATGCAGGGCGTGGGCCCCTGTCAAAAGTGCGACCTTGGCCTCAAGGATGCACAGCAGCTCGCAGCGGGGTGTGCTCACAGCCGGCGCGGCGCGCGCAGGGCGCGCGGCCGGACGAGGCGCTCGATCTGGACCTCGCGCTCCCGTTCTCGCCCGCGCAAGCCAGCCAGGCCCCGGCGCCGTCGGCCCCGCAGGCGCCGCCGGCCGCCGCGCAGCAGCCGCGCCGCTCGCCGCTGGCCGGCCTCGGCGACCTGCTGCCTGTGCCACGCTTCGGCGCGCAGAAGCTGCTGCCGGCCGGCGGCGCGAGCGGCGCGTCGGCGGCGCCGGCCGGCGCGGCCGAGCCGGCGTGCGGCGCGGACAGCGATGGCGGCGGCCACTTTGCGCTGCGCTGCGGGCAGCTGCTCATCTCGGCCGAGGCGCGCCGGCCGGCCTGAGGATGTCCCAGTCTTTGTACACATGCGTTCTGTCATTTTCTGTCATCATCGCTATGTCTGCTGCGTGTAAGGCGAGCTCGCAGTCAGAGGGCTGAGCTTATACCCGGCTCTCGGCGGGCGCGCAGGCCAACGCGCGCGCGAGCCGCGTGGAGTGCGCGGTGCGCGGCTTGCGGCTGGACGAGCTGGAGGTGGCCTCGCTGCGCGGCGAGGTGCGCTGGCCGGGGCCGCCGCGTCCTGCTTGTAGGTCCCTCTTGCAGCGCGCGGACGTGCACACCTGTGCACAGGGCGTACGGGCGTAGAGCGGGTGTTCTCTTCTGGGAAGGCTGCAAGCCCGAGCGGGCCATGGGCTGCCACTGGTCCTCCCAACTGTCTGCTGGTGGACCCCGTGCAGCCCAGACATGGGGGATGCGGCTTGGGCATGCATTTCATGTGTGACATGCACTGCTTGAGCCGCAAGCCACCTGGGGTGATACGCCGCGCAGGTGGGCGAGGCGAGCCTGGCGCTCAACCTGGAGCAGCGCCAGGGCCGCGCGACGGTGGAGGTGGCCGGCCCGCGCTTCAGCGGCCTGCAGGGCCGCAGCCTCAGCGGCGCATTCCGCTGGGAGCGCGACGTGGTCCGCCTGGAGCGCGCCGTGCTGGAGCAGGCGGCCTCCCGGTGCGAGCCCCCGGGGCCCGCGCGGCGCGGCACGCCCGCACTTGTATAGCGTCCTGGAGCTGCCTGGAGCCGCCTGGGAGGGGCGGGCGGGCGCTCTGCCTGGACGCGCGACGGCGGGCGCCCGAGCCGCGCGTGTAGTGCCGCCTGACAGACCGTCGCCGGGCCGCGCCGCCTGTGCCGGGGGTGATGACCAACATTCTCTGTATTCTGAGGCTGGACGGCGCCGCCGCACCGGCGGGCGCACACAGCAAGGACGCCAACGCGTCGTCTGACCCGCACAGAGCTCTGGGCTGCCGGGCGGCCTGCGGGCTGGAGCCAGGTGGAGGTGAAAGCCGACGTCATGTCGGCGGCTGGTACACAAAAGCGACCCAGCACCTGGCGTGCTGCGCTCCGGCAGTGCGTATGTGGGGGTCGCCGCGCAGGTATGAGGTGCAGGGCGAGTATGTCATCCCCCCCAACGTGGCCATCCCGCGCTCCGCGACCGACATGGCGCTGGTCTCGGGCATCGCGGGCGGCGCCGCCGCGAGCCAGCGCGCGCCCTTCGAGCAGTCCGGCTCCGGGCGCTGGCGCGTGCAGGCGCGCGCCCGGCGGCGCCTCCGCAACATGCATACAGGCGGCGATGCTGGGCACGTTGGGCCGTTGCTATGAGACAAAAGCCGGGCTGGTGAGCGAGTGTGGACACTGGAGCACCTCGTCAGCTTCTTGATGGCGAGACATGCACGGGCAAGGCGTGCCTCCTTGATACCTAGTGATACATTCATTCAACCTGCGCGTGGAGCCTGAGCACGCCGCCTGCAGGTGAACGTGCCGGGCGCGGACCTGGGCGAGATCCTGCCGGCCGCCCGGCTGCTGTCGCGCGCGACGCAGCTGACGCCGAGCGACTACGAGCGCGCCAAGGCGCTCTTCCTGGCGGGCGTCGACCGCGCCGGCCTGGCCGCCGACGTGCGCCCCCGGCATTGTGCGCTAGGTTACAGAGACACTACTGACCATGGCCTCAGGGACCTGGGCTTGTGCACTGCCATACACGGGCCGGCGCTTTCAAAGGTTCCAAAAGTGCACACAGCATGGGACTGCCCAATCATCATTGGTTTTGGTTGGTTTCTTTACAATGTTCTGGACACCATAGTTGCTGAATAGCTCCGGGCGAGCGCGGCCGCAGGAGCTGGGGAAGCAGCTGGAGGCGCTGGTGCAGGCGGCCAGCCCCTCTGTGGAGGCCGCCGGCGAGGCCGCGGTGTCGGCCGCCGCCGCGGCCGCGCCCCCGGGCGCGTCGGCCAGCAAGGCGAGCGGCGGCGCCGGCGCGGGCCGCGGCCCGCTGCCGGGCCTGCAGGACCTGCGCGGGCACTGGAGCGGCGCGTTTCAGGCGTACGGCGGCGGCGGCGGCGCGACCGCCGTCGACTTCAACCTGCGCGGCCGCGAGTGGCAGTGGGGCGCATACGAGCTCAGCCAGGCGCGCGCGCGCCCGCCGCGCGCGCCGGCCGGTCCCGCCTGTGCTGGCCGTTGCAAACGCAAGTCCGCGCATGTGGAATAGGTTGAGACCTGCGGCGAGCGCCAGCAGGAGGCGCAGCGGCCGGAGTGCGCGATTGCCGTGCCCGAGAGCTTGCCAGGGCGGCTGGCGTGAGAGCGCGCCCCGAGCAAGTCGGCGCCCGCGCAGGTGGTTGCCAACGGGACCAGCCACAGCGGCGAGGGCCTGAAGCTGGAGGAGGTGGCGCTGCGCGCCGGCGACGCGCAGCTGCTCGTGCGCGGCGCGCTGCTGGGCGCGGCGCAGGCGCGCGCGCGCGCCTCCCGGCGCTCCTCAGACGGCCCTCGCTGCGGCCGCGCGCTGCGCTGCGCAGAGCGCTGCGGCCTGCCCGCGCAGCTGCTTGACACCAGTGTGTGCGGCTGATCGGGCGCTGGTTTGGTGGCCTGCTGCGCGGCTCGGCTCGCTCGCGTGACTCATCCGAGGAAAGCTAAGCAGGCTGACTGTGCAACTGCGCGGCGCGGCGGGCCAGGATGCGACGGTGCTCCTGACGGACTTCCCGGTGGCGCTGCTGCAGCCGCTGTTCCGCGCCATGCCCGCGCTGGCGCACGCGGCGCCCGCGGCCAGCGCCGCAGGTGCGCGCCCCTGCGCACACACGCCCTTGCTCGGGTCAGCTCAAAGGGGGTGCAGGTCCGGGCGGAGGTGGTGTCACTCCAAGGGATCCGCAGCGCGGTCATAGCATCTCTGCCAGGCAAGCCACCGGGCAGGGGGTCACTCGCACGGCCCTCAGCTCTGTACCCGGATCGCGGCAGGCCCGGGCGGCGGCAGCAACAACAGCGCGCTGGGCGGCCTGGTGCCCTCCTTCGTGCGCAGCAGCGGCCTGCGCGCCAACCCCGGCGCATACACCGACTCCCCCGTCAACGGCCTGCTGTATGTCCGCGGGACTGTGGGTGCGCGGCCGCCTGCTCGCCCGGCGGGCCCGCGCCTGTTTGCTGCTCGCCTACCGACCAAACATGCGAGGCAGGTGGTTGGTGGCAAGCGCCCTGTGTGTATCACATCGTCAACCAAGCCAGATCACACCATCATACAGCGATTCCACCACCCGTGACCGCACAGAGGCATGGATGGTTGCATGCGCAGCACTGCCATGCCGTCACCGCTGTGTTGATGCTGGTGGCACTGTCAGTGCATTGCAGTCCAGACTTTCTGTTTGTCTCCGTCTGGTCGCGGTGTCAGCACCGCATGTCGATTGTTCATATGTTGGCTCACAGCGCTCCAAGCATTCATAGGTGCGGCCTGACGCGCGGTGCGGCCGGCGCGCGCGCAGGCGGCAGCGCGGAGGTGCCGGAGGGCGAGCTGGTGGTGCGGCTGTACGAGGGCGCGGTCGGCCCGACGCGGCTGGCGCAGGCGCAGGCGCGCGCCGCGCTGGACGCGCGGCAGCGCCTCACCTTCAGCGCGGACCTGGTGCCCGCCGAGGCCGGCCGCCACGCCGGCCACGTGCACGTCGCCGGCGGCCTGCCCCTGCGCCCCGCCCCGCCCGGCGCGCAAACTTCAAGCTCCCCTTCGGCCTCCTGCGGCCTCCGCTGATGAGGCATGCTGCGTGTGCTCGCTGCCTTGCGACGCGCACGCAGTCAAAGCGCTGCGAACTGCGCTGCACTGGTGCGCCTGCCTTCTGGACGCCCCAACAGCGGTGTTTGCTGGCTATACTGGGTTGCGTGCTTCATGGGCACTCCACCTCGCTCTCCAGCAGCTCATCGACACACCGTCCGTGAGACATGGCTCTTGGGTCTGGGTCTGTGCAGGGGCCCAGCTGCTGGAGCCGGTCTCCAGCGTGGGCGCGCCCTCGGCGGCAGCGCCCGGCCCAGAGGAGGGCGGCGACGCGGAGCAGCTGGACGTGAGCGTCAGCGTCAAGGACAGCGGCATGCGGCTGGTGGCGGCGCTGTCGCCGGACGTGCGGTGGGAGAGCGGCGCGGCTGAGGCGCGTGCCCTTCAGCGCTGCTGGCTGGCTCGGCCTTGCCTCTGGCATGTCCCTGTGCAAGCAACCGCGGGGCATGCTGGGAGCATGAAAGCTCCAATGTGCCCCAGCTGTGGGGTCACCTGCCGGGGCTGCTTGTGACATGCACAAGGGGAGGCACTGCCAGCAATGCACACGCTGTGCCTGCTGAGGGCCCAGCAGCTGGCTGCATGCGCATGATCAGGTTACCAAGTCTTGTCAAGGGCATAGTCAGCCCCCGGCCGAGCGCCTGCTGCCAGGGCGCCTCAGGGCGCGCGCCGGGGCGTGCAGGTGTCGCTGCGCGTGAGCGGCGACATCGCGCGGCTGCGCGTGGAGGGCGCCGCGCAGCTGGCCAAGGCGGCGCTGGTCTGCCCCTGGACGCGCTACCCCGTCTCCAACCTCTCCGCCACCGTGCGCCTGGCGGACAACGCGCTCAAGGTCCGCCCCCTGACCCTAATTCCAAGGGTTTGGTGGCATGCCACAACCTGTGGGCTTTACTCACCTGGCTCTATGCGGGCATATATCATTAACTGTGCGACACAGAAACTCCTGTGCTGGGGCGGCAGCGCTGGCCTGAGCAGGGGCGGGCACGTGCGGGACCAACTGCGGCGGTTGGTAGCCCCGAGCGCCCCTGCTGCCGCAGTGTCTGACCGTCGAGCCGCGCCGGGCGCAGGTGGAGGCGCTGGACGCGCACGTGGGCCGCCGCGGCCGCATCCGCGTGAAGGGCCACCTGCCGCTGACGGCGCCCGCGCACGCGCCGCCGCCGCCGTATGGCGGCGAGCCCGGCGCCGGCGGCAAGCCCGGCAAGGACGCGCCGCCCGGCGGCGGCGGCGGCTGCATCGGCGTGGAGGCGCACGGGCTGGAGCTGCGCGTGCGCAACGTCTACACCGGTGCGCGGCCGCCGCTTTGATCATACCCTTGGCGTGGCAGATGTGTGCTGGACGCAGCGCGAGCAAGGCAGGGGCCAGAGCCAGTCGTGTGTAGGCGGTGGGTCGCAGTGCGCGCATGTTGAGCGGCCGCATTGCTGCAGACGACACGCAGCACGGTGTGCCGGCACCGCGGCGACGCGCCGGCACGCGCCCGGGCGCGCGCAGGCCTGTTCGATGCGTCGCTCAAGGTGCGGCACAGCGTGGCGGAGCCGGTGGTCGGCGGCAGCGTGCGCCTGTCGCGCGGCGTGGCGCTGCTGCAGCCGCAGGCGCCGCCCGCGCCCGACGGCGGCGCCGCCGCCACCGCGCGCGAGGCGCGGCGCCTGCTGCCGGCCTTCTCCGCGCTCGCGCGCCGCGACAGCCTCTCCCGCTCGCTCTCCCGCCTCGAGCTGCTGCAGCCGGTGCGCAGCCGCCGGCCGCAGAGCCATCATTCCAGCACGTTGGGGATGTTGGGCGCTGTTGCAGGCCTTGGACCGCGCGCTGCATGACCCGCCCGCATGCCTGACTCACGAGGCGGGCCTGCCCGACGGGCACCATGACGTCCGGCATGCTGCCTGCCGCCAACCGATCAACAGCAGAGCAGGTCTGTGTTCAGTGCCACACTCAGCATCACCGGCGCGCCGGGCAGGGCGAGGCGCAGGCGGGCGCGGCGGCGGCGGTGGGCCTGCGCGGCCTGCGCATCTCGCTGGGCCCGGAGCTGCGCGCGGTGTACCCGGTCGTGCTCAACATGGGCCTCGCGGGCGACGTGGAGCTCAGCGGCGCGGCCGCGCCGGGCCGCCTGCGCGTGGCCGGCACGCTGCACCTGGACGGCGGCGAGGCGCGCGCTTTGCATGCTCTGCTGGCCCGAAGTGAGCCATGCAAAAGCAGCCAGCGCGATGCAGAGCTGTCCTATCGGGTGGGCGGAAGTCATACTTGATCTCCCGCGCTTGGCGGGCGAAGTACACGCAAGCGGCTGCAAAGCGGAGCGCGCGTCCTGGTCGCACCTCCCACAGAAGCGCCAAAATTACCAGAATTCAACCACAATGGCTGCCGGCCTTGCACGCGCCGTGTGGCTGAGGCGCCAGCCTCCGCTCTGCTTGCCTCCCTTCTGTCCGGTGGCGACCGGACGCTGCTCGCGGCGGCCAGGTGAACCTGGTGGCCACGCAGCTGGTGCTCGAGCGCGACTACCCCAACCGCCTCGTCTTTGACCCTGCGCACGGCCTGGACCCCACGCTGCACCTGTCCCTGCGCGGCGCCCAGGCGCGCCCCGCCACCGCCCGGCGCCCGTCAGCACGCGCGGGCGGCCGTGCCGGCTCGCGCATCTTCGTTGGACGAGTGCCCTGGCCAGCACCTGGTCTCCACCACTGCCGGTGTCGGCCTCGCTGGAGCTGACGGGGGTGTCCTGCGGGCGCAGGTGCGCGCGGTGGTGCAGGGCCGCGCCTCCGCCTGGCAGAAGCACCTCATCCTCACGCCCACCACGCCGGGCGCCAGCGAGGCGGTGCGCCGCTCGTTGCTGGGCGCCACACGGTGTGTGTGAGCCTGCCGGGTCGTGCGGTGCCCGTGCACCGCCACCGCTGACGGGCTAGCAGCTGCGTGAAGTGGCGGCCCAAGTGCTCGGGCCGCTGTTTGCGGCCGCCCTCACGGCAGAGCGCTGCAGTCCTTGCTACGTACAAGTGCTCAGACAGCCTGCTCAGACCAGCCCGACCAGGCCAGGAAGCCTGTTCAGGCATGTGAGTGTTCAGCGCGCGGGCGCGGCAGGGCGAGGCGCTGGAGGCGGCCGAGGCGGCGCGCCTGTTTGAGGGCCAGCTGGCCGGCGCGCTGGTGGCGGAGGACGGGCAGCTGGCGCTGAGCACGCTGGCCGCCAGCGCCGCGCACGGCTTCATGCCGCGCATCCAGACGCAGGGGCAGCTGGGGCAGGCGCGCTGGCGCTTTGTCTCCGCGCCCTCCATCCCCGGTGCGCGCCCTCCCCACGCACCCTGCGCCGCCCACCCTGCGCTGGGCGTGGGTGACCCGCAGTTTGCGCCCGTTGAGAGCTTGGCTGTCAAGCTGTCACGCCCTCACAGCCAGGATGCGGGCGCGTGCCACATATTGATGCAGCACAGAGCGCTCCGCATCGACAGGACGGGCTGCTGGCGATCAGGGTCCCTCTAACAAGGCTCACGCGGCGTCTGCGCGCAGGGCTGCTGTCGCTAGACCCCAGCAGCGACCCGAGCTCGCTGCTGGCGTCGCTCACCATGGGCACCGAGGTGGAGGTGCAGTTTGGCAAGTCGCTGCAGGCGCGCCGCCCGGCCGCTCAGGAAAGGGAAGCAGGACGGTGCAAACCAACAATCAAATTTAAGGAGACTTGCACTATTTGGAAGGACATTTCTCCTCGAAAATATAACTGAGAAAGGTCCTACTGCACTGCGCTTCCATGCAGACCGCCCGTGTCGCTGCAAGCGGGCCGCGATGCCAAGCATGGAGCCGGGCCGCGGCGTGCGCAGGCGGCCATGGCGCGCAAGCTGCGCGACTCGGACATCGCGACCCAGTGGACGCTCAACTACCAGCTCACCAGCCGCCTGCGCATGCAGTTCACGCTGGCGTCCGCGTCGCCCTACCCCCGCACGCTGCTCTGCCAGTACTCGACTGGCGAGACGCCCCCGCCGCCCATGCCGCGCTGAGGGCCCGCGCAGTGCTTCTGCATCGGGCCTGACAGGCACGCCCGCGGCACCATGGGGGTGGTACGCTGCTAACAAGGGCATGCTAGCTTGACCAGGGGCTGGCTCGGGCAGTCCGCAGGGCTTGCATGGAACGCATGCACGGTGCTGCACACTCCGAAGTTGCCTCGCATCCCCCACCGCACGCCAGGTCCAAGTGCTGAATCTGGTGTCAAATTTTTGAAAGACATGTGTGAACTCTTGGGGGGTCCCTGCCAGCAATGCGCATTATTTATTCAGCTACGCGCAGTTTGACTTGTAGCGCGTTGCAGTGACGGGGTGTGTTGTCCATGCACATGACGAGGTGCGCTGTGATGCATCTACCGCAGCATTGCCAAAAGAATGCTGCCCAAGACTAAGAAGGCCAGAGAGGTGTAGATGATGTATCTCTTGGCGTGCTTGTACTCGCAATATGCTCTGGGCGGCCAGAGCATCCTGGATTGAATGACGAGGGCGAGGGGTGTAGCCTAGCAGTCTGCTGCCTTTTGCAGACAACTGGCTCCCTTGTAACAGTGTGACGCCCTGTATAAAATGCATACAAGGTGTCCCTGGTCCTGCATTTGTGGAGACACTTACAGATAGGCGTAGCGTGATCAGTTGCAGACAGCTTCCGGCCCAAAATCTTTCCTTACTGTACCAATATCCTCGGCACGCTCCCTTCCCGCCCTGGTGCAAACAGCACCACACTAGCGCTGAAAGCACGGAACTGCCGTCAGCGTGCGCGGCTGCCGGGCTCCGCCTGGCGCTCCTGGCTGCCGCGCCGCTTGCTGGGCACACTGGAGCCAATCATAATGCGCAGCGCCAGATCCACCGCCTGCTCCCCGTGCCCGCCATGTAACTCCAGCATCCTATCATTGACGCTGAGTCTGTGTGTCGCCTGACGCTGGTGGCTGAAGACTCCAGCACTGGCACTGGCAGGTTTGCTCCCTCATACCTTGCCTGCATTGGAGTGTTCCTGTTGCGTGCTGGCACTCACCACGCACGTCAGCCCAGTGCTTGCTGACAATGCACAGAGTCCAAATGCCGCTCACCTGTTTGTCGCCCTGGCCGAGCGGCGCCGTCGCCGGACCCACAGCCGGAGGCTCCTCGTGGCTGTGGGCGGCCGGCGACGCGCCCGACGCAGCGCCCTCCTCCGCCTCGGCGCCCGCCGTGGCGGGCGCGGCGCTCGGCGCGCGCGCCAGCCGCGCGCGCTCCAGCTGCCGCTGCTCATAGATCGGCTGCCAGTAGATGATGTCCAGCTGGCCGCTAAAGTCCTCGACGAGCGCGCTGCAGCTGCGGCCCCGGGTGGCAATGATGTAAGCATAGCTGCGGCACTGCTCCATGCCTGTGACTCTTATGCAGGAGCGGCTGCAGCAAGACCATGACCCTTGCACAGCACAGCTGGACGATAACTTCATGTCTATACAGGGAGCGCGAACTGCGTCATGCCTTTGTCATGCCTGGGACAAAGAGCTCGGCTGTGGGCCTCAGCAGGCCGAGGCGGGACGCACGCACCTGTCCACCCAGTCGCCGTCGTTGACGTACACGACGTCGTCGATGCGCCGGATGACCGGCTTGTGGATGTGGCCACAGATGACGCCGTCCACGCCCAGGCGCTTGGCCTCGTTCGCCAGCGCCTCCTCATAGCGGCCGACCATCTCGATCGCGAACTTGCTCTGCGTCCAGCGCGGCAATCACGCCGTGCATGTGCTGCAGCCGGTCGGCCGGCTTGCCGAGCACCGCGCGCGCATCCGCCATCGCAAGCAGCATGCACACCATGTCTTCCACTTGCGCCCGTGGGCACGTCCCAGAAACTGATGCGCGCAGGTGTGCATGGGCGCACGTTGCCGTTGACGTGCGCCGCGAGGGACCAGTACGGCAGCCGCAGGAAGCGCCGCGTTGCCTTTATCAAGATGTTGAGGTTGACAAACTGCACACGCGCCGTTCGGCACAGCAAGGCTCAGCGCCGCGCGGCCCAGCAGGCGCGGCTCTTTTATGCCACGCCTCGCAGAGGCGGCGGGACGGGTGGCCAGGGCAGGTCACCTGGTCATAGACCCAGTCACCGAGCGCGCGCGTCAGCGCGCTGCTCAGGTGCACCGAGGTGTCACACCTGCGAGTCGGCCGATCAGGCTGAGCAGCAGCGCCCACGCCCGCGGTTTCTGCTGCCCGAGTCCGCAGGCAGCGCGGGCAGCAGCGCCGGGGCCGCGCGCGGTGGCGCACCGGTCGCCGTGGAGGACCAGAAAGCGGCGGCCGTCCGCGCACGTGTGCATGGTCTCCTGGACGACCTGCAGGCCGGGCGCGCCTCGAGCGTGGGCCGGAGGCGCGCTCCGGCGCGCGGCAGGGGCGCGCAGCAGCGGCAGAGCCACGGCAGGGGTAGCGCGGGGCGCCGCACCTCAACATTTCCAAAGGCGACGGCCTCATCGGTGAGGTACGCGCGCGCCGCCTCGTCATGGTTGCCGGGCACCTGCAAGAATAGCCTGTTCGCACCAGCGACAGCATCCAAGCGTGCGCACGTTGAAACCAGCGTCGTCAAGTGACTCGGTCCAGTGGGTCAGCCGGAGTGGGCTCTTGTGTAACCAAGCACGGGCTGCATAATGAGCACGGGCTGCACAACAAGCGGCGTAGCCATCAGACACTGCTAGGAGCGGTGCATACTCACGTAGCATATGCGCGTCCCCCTCTTTGCCTGCACAGCTGCCCCGCGGTCAGAGGCGCCTCTGCACTCCTTTGCCTTGACAACCCAGCGCTGCGGGCGCTTACCAGCTCATACAGCTGGTGCAGGACCTGCGAGTGCGACTCTGGCCAGTACCTGGCGCGGGCAGCCGAGTGCTGTCAGCCACCGTGCGCGGCGCCCGCGTCCGCCGGCTCCGGCGTGGCCAGGCCGGGGGAGCCCAGGCCGCCCACCAGTTGGTCTTCAGCTTCCAGCCGTCAAGGATATCGCCGACCAGGTAGAGCGTGTCCGCCTGGACCTGCGGCGCGGCAGGCCATGGCCTGGCTGCCTGCTGCAGGCGGCGCAGTTACGCGCGCTCGCTCGCAGCCTCCTGCGCACACGCACCGTCTGTAGGAAGTCCAGCAGGGTGTCGGCCTGCGACTGCGGCGTGCCGAGGTGCAGGTCGGAGATGAACACGCTGCGGAAGCGCAGCGCCTGGCCCAGGTGCGCGGCGCCCGGCGGCGCGGCCTGCGCCAGGGCGCCCGCGGGGTGCGCGGCCGCGGCTCTGAGGCTGCGCGTGCGTTTACGGGCTGGCTGCTGCGTGAGCTGGTGCGCAAGCGCTCCGGGGTGGCGCGCTGTGAGGCATAGGTCTATCAGCATGCTGTCGTGCGCACGCACACCATGTCAAGCGCAAGCGATGGCAAGGCAAGGCAGGTTGCTGCCTAGGCAGAGAATATACTATCGATCGGGACAATCCGCATTGGCCCTGTGACGAACGAGAGACTGCGCAATGCGTTGGCAGATCGACGACAACGAGCTCAACAGTATACACTCTGCACGGGATAGCAAGGCAGATGGTACTAAAGCCTGTAACAGCCAAGTAGGGCTTCATTTGAATTCAGGCCCTGGCCGCGGTGCAATGATCCGATCATCCAATGATCTCATTACACTCTCATGTCACCGCGATCGTCATTCGCTGGGAGTAACGCAATGCCGCAGGCAGGCAAACAGGCCCGGCGCGTCTTCGGCGCCCCGACCGTGCGCGAGCTGCTTGGCGTACTGCGCGGCAGCCTCGCGCCTCTGCAGCGCGCGCAGGAACGCGCCACAATCCAGGCTGCCGTCCTTGTCCGAAAAGAGCGAAAACACGATGTCAACCTGCGTGCAGGCGGCACAGGTCACTGTCACGCCGAGCAGACCTCTCCAACCTAGCAGCTTGCACCGGCGTCTCGAGCAGGTCTGCGCGAGCAGAGCCTGAGCAGCCGCCTTGCATGATGTTCTCAACCCACCCACGCTTGAGCGGAGCCAATTGGCGAGGCTGGGCCAGGCCATACGCCACCCCCCGAAAGCAGCAGCACGCGCAGTCCTCATCAAACTAGGCCCTAAACACCAGGCGGTCAGTAAGAGGACTGAAAGGGACTGGGCTCCGGGGGCCACCTGCTCCTCGGTCAGCCCAGCAGCCCCGGCCAGGCGCGTGGCGCGCTGCAGGTCGGCGCGGCGCACGCCGGCGCTGCACACGACCGCCAGCATCTCCAGCGCGGTCGCCAGTCGGTGGCCGCCGCGCCGCCGCAGCGTGGCCCACGCCTCGAACGCGTCGCGGGACACCTGCGCGCCGCGCCCGCCCCTGCCAACTCAGCCATCCCGCTGCTCCGTTCAAGCGTCACTCAGCTCATGCCAGCACCTGCTCCCTACAGGCGCTCCGCAGAGCGCGTGCCGTCGAGCACGCTGCTCACTGACAAAAGGAGAGCAGGAGGCGCCGCGCCTTGCAGCCGGCCAGCGCGGGCGGCAGCCGGTCCACGCGCGCCAGGTACTCGTCGACCTGGGTCAGCGGCACGGCCGCCACGAGGCTGTGCGCGAAAGCCCGCCCTGACACCCAGCCCTGCGCCAGCGCACAGGCGGATGCGCGGATGACTGCGCGGCCACGGCGCCGCGGCTGGCTGGGGCCAGGCGTGCAGAGGGAAGCGCGCGGTTGAGGAGCGGCTCAGGTCGCACACTCGGAGGACAGGCACGCCGGCGCACCTGGCCCTCGGGGTCGTAGTGGCAGTACTCCAAGCGCACGAGCTCGACGTGCAGCGCCTCGATGAAGTCGTCAAAGTGCCGCAGGTCGAGCTCCGCGCGCCCGTCCGGTCCGAAGAAGGTGGTCATCAGCCCGCCGCTCGCCTCCCTGGCGCCCGGCCGGCGCGGCGCGCGTGGCTGGCCCGGCGGCGGCGGGGGGCAGCCAGCAGGAACGGGCAAGGAAGGCAGCAAGGTAACGAAAGGAAAAGGCTCTGAGATCACGCACCCGCTGGTGCACCCAGGCGCGCTGGGTGAAGAGCTGATGACAGCACGCAATGCCCTGGCTAGGGCCAGGGCGCGCAAAAGCGCCAGGGGGCAGGGCCCCGCGCCTGAGCCCGGTGCGCGACACGTGGCTGACGCGGCGCAGGCGGCGCCGCAGCGCGCCCGTCACGGCCGCGAACTCGGCCCGGGAGATCGTGGCGTTGGCGTCCTCGTCCAGCACGGCAAACACCGTCGCGACGTCCTGGCCCTCGCCAGGGTGAGGGCCTCCGCGAGCGCGCGCCAAGGCGGCGGGAGGCAAGGGGCCTGCTCGAGCGGCGTCTGCCAGGCGCGCACCTCCGGAAGGATAGCCAGGAAGGACATGACCAGCAAGAACTCCTCGTAGCTGCGCGCCCCAGCAGCCTCAGGGTTGCAACCAGTGAACGGTGACAGTCAGCGTGTTTGCACACAAGTTGACAGGCCTGCCGCGCCTGATGAGCCCGTCGCCGTCCAGGTCGAACTGCGCGAAGAACGGGCTGGCGGGCTGCGGCGCGCGCGCCGCGGCCTTCTCGCCCGCCAGCGCGCCCGCGCGCTCCGGGCCCTCGTCGTGCGGGTACGTCGAGGTGAGCGCGTACATCAGGTCCTCCGCGCGCATGAGCCTGCTCGCCCGGCGCACCGAGTCAGTTGTTTGGCCAGGAGCGGGCCCCACCAGCCAAGCAGAGTGCTGCGCGCCCGGCGGCCCCACCGCGCGCCACTTGGGTCCTGGCCGCTGGCAAAGTAGTCAAAGACCTTGTCCGGCGAGGACAGCTCGCGCAGGCGCTTCTCGTACGCGAAGAACACGCGCTTCTTGCGCTCGGGCGACAGCAGCTGGAAGGGCTGCAGGTGCGGGCCGCTCAGGTCAGAAAGTGCTCCCAAGAGACAAGCATAACCAGCTGGGGACCGCGGATGTTGGAAGGCAAGCGTATGAGCCGCACTATATGGCATTGCGCTTCATTATTTGAACATGCACCTGCACAGCACCCGACAACAGCGAGAACAAAGCGACAAGCCACACCGCCGTGGTCTGGACAGGAACTTGGCCCTCGGCTTGCGCACTGCCAGTCGCAGCTCCCAGGAGTGCGAGCATCGCTACGACATGCCGTGCGCACAGAGGCATTTTTTGGCGCATGCCCTCTGTGCACTGGACTGCCTGCTGGTGGACTAGAGCATACGCGCACGTCCGCCCGGCGTCACGGCGCATAGTGCGCGCAAGCAGACAAGCCCACATATCAGGGCAATGCCTGTGGTCACTGCAAAGAGCCAAAGGAAAGGCTGCGAGTGCGCGCGCCTCGACGCACCAAAACTGCCAGTTCCAGACCCAGCTATTAGTTTATAAGTTATAACCTAAAGCTGTTAAGGGCACGTGCGACTGTCCGAGAGCCCAGAGAGCTTGCATCGAGTGCTGGGAGGAAGAGTCTTGCCTTCAACAATCAACGCACCGCTTAGCTGTGGACAAGCTCGTTCGCTGGCGCTAAGGTCAGTGCGTGACAGCAATGGCCACACAGGGCGAGAGCCTGGCTGCACTCGATGTGTACAGCAAGTGCGCTGCCTGCGAGGGAGTGCTGGCTGGCTATGCACCATCTCTTTCTGGAACCTCTCTGTAAGCGTGATGTGCGTCTGGGGAGCAGGGAGTTTCCAACGGCTGACGGGAAGAGCATCGCCTTGTCATCGTTCAAAGGTAGGCTTGCTGCTGGGTCCCGGCTTGCGGGAGTCGTTGACTACTTCACGTTCAGCAGCACCTTCACGCTTCCCGCCCTGCGTCAGGCAAGGCACTTGTGCTCTTCTTCTTCCCCAAGGCGGCAACGCCAGGTGTGAGCTTGCCCCACACCCGCATAGCTCCGCTCTGTTTTTTTTTGCTTGTGCCCGGCAAGCCAGAGCAAACAGGTGACAGCATGTACAAGGACTACACAAGCGTTCTGTGGGTAACGCAGGTTGTACCAAGGAGGTACGTTGTTCTCCACTTGTTGGGGAGGGTGTGCAGGGCGTGTGCAAGCCTGACTCAGCCGGGCAGCACGGGCGCAGGCCTGCAAGTTCCGCGACGAGTACGAGGTGAGCACCGCAACAGTGCCGGGGTGGTGCACACGCTGCCACACGCTGAAAGTCCATAAAGAGGGCGCGTGAAGCCTTCCGCGCCCTCGCCTGCCACGCGCTCGCCGCGCCGCCACCGGCCTTGGCCGGTCCCCGCGCAGGTGTTCAAGGGCGCGGGGGCGGAGGTCGTGGGCGTGAGCGGCGACAAGCCCGCGGACAACGCGAGCTTCGCCAGCGCCCAGCGGCTGACCTTCCCGCTGCTGACCGACGAGGGCGCTGCGCGTGAGGCCGCTCTCTTTCTGCTGCTGCTCCACACAGCTTCAAACCATGCTACGCTTGAACCCGCTGAGCAGCAGCGGTGCTGCACACGACACCGCCACCTCATTCGCTGCTTGCAGGCCCTGTGACAGGCTGCAAGCAATGGGGCATTGCGCGCGCAGTGCGCCAGGCGCTGGGCGTCAAGCGCGACCTGTTCGGCCTCCTGCCAGGCCGGCAGACGTTCGTGTTTGACAAGGCGGGCAGGAACGCGCTCGTCTTCCGCAGCCAGCTCAACGCCGAGCAGCACACCGCCGAGGCCCTGAAAGTGGTCAAGGCACTGGCGTAGCCTCTGCGCATCTTGCACCTTGCGACCCAGCCGCCCTGGATCCTGGCGTGCGCTCGGCGCGAGCGCTTCAGGTTTCCCTGCTATGTACCGGTGCTGTACCGGGAGAACAAGCACGTGTGATAGCACTGGTCAGGCTGTTGGCTACAAAGAGGTGCCCAGTTAGGGGCCGTAGCATTGCATAGACACTGTAGAGTACATGTACAGCAGAGTAGCGGTTGGTGTAAGGACCAGTATTAGGATCATGTGAGGAGCATGGTTTGTGACAATGGTGCGCATCGTGTGAACGGCATCCGCATGTGCACTGACTACGTGTTGCACAATCTAAGTGACTGGTACATGCGCTACTGGCCTCTACTCTGCACCTAGGTGTGCAGCTGATGCTGGCACGTAGCCCGCAGGGTGACACTAAGCAAAGAGACTTCGACCGAGGGAGGACGCGCGCCATCTCACCAGGACAGCCATACCGAGCCTGCAGCTCAAACAAGCGCTGGCACGCAGGCTGTCACTGCCAAACCCCTCAATTTCCAGCACACACGCCCGCTGGTAAACGCCCTGGCGGGGGCAGCAAAAACCAAAGTTTCTGTGCAAGTTTAGTTAATGTTCTCGCGCCGCGCCACCACCCGCCGGCATGCTAGGGTTTCTGGGCTGATGCACACCTGGTCCAACAACTGGGCACCCACTCACGCATGCGAGCTGTGGGTGTCCCCGTTGAGGGGAGGGCCATCCGCAGCTGCACGGCCGGCCTTCTCAGCGGCATCCGCAGCATCCGCCTGCACCCAGGGTGGAGACAGCTCGTTCACACAGGCAACCACCCGTGACGACACGAGGACAGCAGGCATGGCACGGCATCGAGTGCAGGCCGGCCATCAGGCAAGGCCGCGCGCCTGTGCCAACGCATGACGGGCGCCCGCCCAGCAGCAGCGGCAAGCGCACGCTCCAGGCCCGGGCCCACGCAGGCCGCTCATGCGCGCGCAGGGCAGCGGGCGCGCCTGCTCGATGAGGAAGCCGATCCACTGCGTGGCCAGCGAGCCGTCCTCGCCGGCGCCCGCCGGCGAGCGCGGCGTGCCCGCCGCCGCGCCCAGGCCGCCCGCCGCCAGGCTGGCCGCGCCGCGCACAAGCGCCAGCGGCGCGCCGGCGACCGCGCGCAGCACGCCGCGCCGCGCCGGGCCGCCCGCCACGGCCGCCACGTCCTCGCCTGCGCGCGCGCGGGCGGCTCAGGGCGGCGGCGGCCCGCGAGGCCCGCAGCTCACCCGGCTGGCATGCACTCATGCGCTGTGCGAGCGCGGGCGGCGCGCCGGGCTGCCTGCGGTGCGCGCCGTGGCCTCGGGGGCGCGCATGCGCCCTGCGGATGCATTCGTGCAGGCGGGCCGGGGCGGGGTGGCGGGCGACAGAGTGCCTGGCCAACAAGGCCGCCGCGCACGCTCCCCGTCCGCATTCAAGCCTGCCGGTGCAAGGGCGCGCTTCCGGTTGGCAGCCTCCCGACACCAGCGCGCCGGGGCCCCGCGCGGCCCGCGCCGCGCCGCACCCGACATGCCGAGCATGCGCGCCATGAGCGCCAGCACCTCCGGGCTGCGCCCGCGCTCGAAGAAGGTCACGAGCAGCTTGACCACGATGCGGCGGTCCACGAGCGCGCCCGCGTCGCTGCTGGCCGCGGTCAGCCGCCGCATGGCCTCGCCGAGCGCGCGGCGCAGCATCGCCGCCTCGTCCTGCGCGCCGCGGCGCGCTGCGGGCGTCGCGGGCGGGGCCCGGCGCAGCGCTGCCCTGATGTGCAGATACAGCGCAGAGCGCGGGCCGCGCAGCCTCAAGACGTGTCACGCATGTGGACCATAGAGGTGTCACACGTCGCGTGCGTTGCAACAGTGCGTATGGAGCAATCCTGGTGCTGTAGACAAACTCCTGTTTGTTAAACTCGTTCTCACGTTTGCGAGTCAGCACATGGGATGGCAGGCTGGAGCGCCGGGCGCGCACCGCCGCCGCCGCCTGGCGCGATGCGGCATGTGCGACCTCCGCTTGCGCGCCTTCCAGCGCGGCCTCCGCCTCGCGGCGTCCGCCCTCCACCGCCTCCGCAGCCGCGGCGGCCGCGTCGGCGGCGCCGCGCGCCTCGGCCAGCTGCCGGCCGGCCGTGCGTAGCTCCCCGCGCAGCCGCTCCGCGGCCTCGCTCTCAAAGGTCAGCTCGCCCAGCGCTGCCTGCCGCGCATGCGGTCCCCGGGTTGGCGGCCAGCATCAAAGCAGATCGCTTGCTCGACCAGCAGTGGCAGGCTGTGCACATGCCCTGCCGGGCACTGACGACATGCCCTTGCCACGAGAAAAAAGACATGGTGAAAAGCCTTGCATGGTATATTCAGCGCTGCGCTGCCGCCTGACAGCCTTGCTTGACCTCCTCTGCCTCGCCGCCTTGCATGTGGTCCTGCCGCGCATGCATGCCCTGCGCGTGCTGCCAGGGGCGGCACGCAGAGCCGCTCGCGCACGCGGGAGGAGTTGGACGCGCCTGCAGGTTCTGCAGCTCGGCGTCACGCTCGGCCAGCGCCGCCTGCCAGGGCCCCAGGTCTGCCGCAGCCGCCGCTGCGGCGTCGCGCGCCGCCGCCGCCTCTGCCTGCAGCAGCAGAGAGCGATGCTTCAAACACGCCGTCTCTTTCCGCAACCGTGTCAAGAACTGTTTACTCACACAGACAGCATGGGCCGAACAAGGCCACCACGAATCAGCATCGCGTGCCAGGCCACGTCCGACGCCCAGGCGAAGTTCCTATACCTGTCACATTGCACACAGCTTGCAAGACACCCGCTGACAGATGCGCGCTCGCAGCGACGCCGGCGCCTCCCTTGCATGTGCGCACGGACCCCCGCACGCCCGCTCTGCAGAGCGCCGGCCGCCAGCCCGCGAGCGCGGCGGCGCGCGTGGTCGCCCGGGCGCAAGGCGGCACCTGCAGCGCGGCGACCTCTGCATTGTGCGCCGCAGCAGCGGCGGCGGCGGCCGCGGCCAGCTCCGCGGCGCGCGCGCTCACCTCGGCGTCCACGCGCGCGCGCACCTGCTCCTCCTCCTCGTTCTGCTCCTTCACCATCGCCTGCTTGAGCCTGCGCGCGCGCCGCGCCCTACTCGCCCGCGCGCTTCGCCCTGACGAGCCCCGCCCATGGAGCGTGCCGGCAGCATGCCAGCAGCAAAACCCCTGCAGCATGACTGGGAAAAGGAGCAAGTTTGGACGCCCAAGCGTGGGGTGGTATGTTAGAGGGGCGCATGCGTGCGCCGGAAGCGCTGAGAGCAGGGCGGGCGCTGAGCGTGGGCGGGCCGCACCGCAGCAGCTGCACCCTCGCCTTGTCGCGGTCGGCCTCCGCTGCGGTGGCGCGCTCCTGCAGCGCTGCCGCCGCATCGCGCGCCAAGCCGCCCTCTGCGGCGCCGCTTTTGGCCAGGTCCGCCTGCGCGCACGCGGTCGCCGCAGCCTCACCAGACGGGCGCCGGCACAACTCGTCCCATGTTGCTTGGAGCTCGTCCTCGAGTCTTTGCGCTGCGGTTGGTACCATACAAGCGCCTTTGGTGAGTTTGGGCGCATACATCATTATGTAACGAACGCCTCTCAAGGAGGCTGCTGCTGTTGGTAAAACTCTGACTTGCACGACAGAGGGCCTGGCAAAGGCAATGCCAGCAATAACTTTATACAGGCGGGCCAATGCGGACCTGCAGGCGCGCCGCATCGGCCAGCGCGTCGCGCAGCCGCGCCTGCAGGCCGCTCTCAGCCTCGTCGCCCGCGGCCGCGGCCGCGGCAGCGGCCGCGCGCGCCGCCTCGGCCTCCGCCGCCGCCGCCTCTAGCTCCTGTCGCGCGCGCAGCAACCAGCTGCGCTCACAAAAGCGCCCACAGGCAAGCCCTTCCCAAGGACTAGTGCAGCACATCATAGAGTGCCTGCAAATGGCGCCTGCACCAGGCACAGTTGCGCCTGCAATTGTGCAACATTGTCAAGGCGAGACAGACGAGCATGGCGCGATACTGTGACCACAGCGCCTGCGTCGAGCAGGGCAAGAGCGCGGCGGCCGCACCCGCCGCAGCGCCGCGCACGCGGCGCGCTCGTCGGCGGCGTCCCCGCGCGCGGCGGCTGCCACAGCCTCTGCCGCATCTGCCGCGGCGGCGCGCCGCTCGGCCGCTTGGAGCCGCGCGTCGAGCGCTTGCGCACGAGCGCGCGCGGCGTCTAGCTCAGCGCGCCAGACGGCGTCGCGCTCCGCCGCGCCGGCCGCCGCGGCGTCGCGCTCCGCGTGCAGCGCAGCGGCGGCCTCCGCGGCGCGCGCCTGGTGTCGCGCAGCCCGCCCGTGGGCGCCGGGCGCGCAGACATGCGTCTCTGACACGCACACGCCGTGTCCGGCGCGGCGCGTCGCGAGTCCGCACAGCGCGCCAGGCTTCACCGTGCGACGCTGCACTTTCCTACAACATGTCACCTGCAGGCAGACTGCGCGGCGGCCCTTCTCTGCAGAGGCTGGGGACGCAGCCACGAGCCGGGTCCAGTCACCGCAGGCGCCCAACGCAGCAGCGCGCGCACCGCGCACCTCGGCAGCGTGCTGCGCGGCGGTCGCGGCCGCCAGCCGCTCCACCGCGCGCTGCAGCTCCGCGGCCGCGCAGCCAGCGCGCTCCTCCGCCGCGGCCGCGGCGCCGCGCGCCTCCGCGAGCGCGCCCCGCGCGGCGCCCAGCTCGGCCTGCAGGCCCTCGCGCTCCGCCGCCGCGCGTGCGCCCTCCGCCGCGGCCGCTGCGTCCGCGCGCGCCGCCGCGCCGGCGAGCGCCTCCGTGTGCGCCGCGCGCTCGGCCGCCAGCGCGGCGGCCGCGGCGGTCGCGCGCTCCTCTGCGCGCGCCATGCGCGCCTCGGCCTCGCGCGCCGCATCGCGCGCCGCGCCGTCGGCGGCGGCGGCCGCGCCGTTGCCGCGAGCCCGCTCGCGCCGCAGCTGCGCCAGCTCCGCCGCCGCGTCCGCGGCCTGCTGCTGCGCGGCCTCCGCGTCCGCGCGCGCGCGCGCGGCGGAGAGCCGCTCGGCCGCCGCCGCAGCCTCCGCAGCGGCCAAGCGCTGCTGCAGCGCGCCGCGCTCGGCCCGCAGTGCGCCCAGCTCGTCGAGGCCATCCGGCAACGCGCTCGGGGCGTCTGCAGCGGGAGCCGCCGACGCTGAGGCGTCGAGGCGCGCGCGCAGGGCGTCCGCCTCGCTGCGCGCATCCGCTGCGTCTGCCTCGGCCGCCGCAACTTGCGACGCCCCGGCGGCCGTGTCCCGTTCGGAGCCCGCCTGGAGCGCCCATACGCTCGCCTGCGCGCGCGGCGGCCCGCTCAGGCGCCGCTGCACCGCACGTGCGCCCCCTGCGCCCTGCCCCCTGGCCCCTGCCGCCGGCGCACCTGATGCGGCTAGGCAGGCAGAGCCCTCCAACACAGCTGCTGTGACGTGGGGCAGGCTGGGTCGCACGCGCTTGCCCGATGGCGACAGGCCGCCCAGCAGCCCGCCAGGCCTGAGCGGCGGCTGCCGCGCGCCGCGCTGCACTCAGCCGGCGGGGACGTGCAGAGCGACGCGCCCGGGCGCCCACCCGCGCTCGAGAGCCAGGGTGGGACGGGCCGCGGACGCGCGCACCTGCAGCTCGGCGGCGCGCGCCTCGGCGGCGCCCGCCTCTGCACCGCGCTGCGCCAGCCGCGCCTCAAGCTCGGCGGTCGCACCATGCAGACGGCCCGCCTCCGCGCCGGCCGCGCCCAGGCGCTGCTCCCACTCCGCCTGCGGCGCCGCGGCGGCGCCCGCCTCACACTATGGCCGCGCGCTTGCCCACGGACACGCACGCACCACTGAAAGGCCAGCAAACGGTGCGTTTCAGAAGACCGGCAGGAGAGCGTGAAGCGTGCATCGCAGCGTGGCGAGCGAGGGGCGGGCTGCAGCGATCGAGGGTCGTCGACGCGCCCATTCCTGCCCACCCACAGCGCACGAGCGCAGCCCCGCACTGCATGCGTGGCGCGGCCTCCCACCTCGCCAGCCGCCGCGCTCGCCTGCTGGCCGCGCTGCTCCGCGAGCTGCCGCCGCAGCCCCTCGGCCGCCTCCTCCAGGTCGCGCACGCGCGCCTGGTGCTCCTGCGCGCCCGGGGGTTCCGTGACGAGGGTCCGCGCCGGCTGGGCGCCCCTGCCTGTGCTGGCCGTCCAGCAGGCGGCCTTCCCCGGAGCCGCAGACCCGCGCCTGCAGCCAAGGCGGCCCACGGGCAGCGAGCACCCTCGTCCCCGCACGTCCTTGCCTCCACCCTGCAGCATGCTCGAGAGGTTGACCTGAGACAGGTTCAGACGCACGCGACCACTCTTTCCACAGCGCTGGGTGAGGCACAGCTGCTCCCTGCACGTGGGCCGGGGCGCGTCTTTGCGCGCGCCTGCGCCAGGCGCTCCTGCTCCTCCTCGGCGGCCGCCGCAGTGGCCACCACCTGCGCCTTGAGCCGCCTCAACTGCGCGGCCAGCCGCGCGACCTCGCCGACGCCGCCGCCTGCCGGCCGCCACACGTAACACCTGATGCGGCTTCAGCCTTGCGCGCCTGCCACCTGCCTGGGGCCCGGCCGGGTGCCCTCAGGTGCCGCGGCAACGCACACCAAGAGCTGCCTGCCCCACTGAGCGCGTGTGGCGGCAGCACGGGCAGGGAGGGTGACCTCCCTTGTTGGACCTGGGCAAGGCTGGGAGCGCTGTGGCGCGCAGCTGTCAAGTCTGAGGCGCGCACCAGGGTCGGGCGAGCCCGGCGCTGGGCCCGCGCCGGGCGCCCTCGGGCTGTGCAGCGGCACGTCCTCGAAGCTGCCGGCGGCGCTCGCCGCATCCGCCAGCGGCGCGCCCTGCCCGCCGCCCGGGGCAGCCGGGGCCACGTCGGGCGGCGCCGCGGGCGGCGCAGCGCCCGGGTCGCCGCGCGGCGGGTCCCCGGCGCCCACTGCCACCAGGTACAGGGCGCCGTTCGCCGCGGCGCCGCCGGCTGCGCGGGGCGCTGCGCGGCCAGGCACGGGCGGGTCGGCAGGGGCGCCACGTGCGATAGTGCGCCAAAGACCAGGTGCGCCGAGCGCGCAGCGCACCTGCCCGATCGGGCTCCGTATTCGCGCCGCGCGCCACCGCCGGCTGCTTCGCCCCGCTCCTGACGCCGGCCGCGCAGGGGCGTCAGCGCGAGGCGCCGCCGGGTGCCGCATTCGAAACGCAGCGGCCCGCAGCGGGCGCACCCAGAGCGAGCGCGCTCGGCAGCGATGCGGGAGCGCAGCGCGGCCAGGCGCGTCATCATCGCGTCGCCCTGCGGCGGCCCCGGCGCAGGCGCGGGTGCGGGCGCCGCGGCGGGCGCGTCCGGCGTGCGCTCCACCTGCTGCGACAGCTCCTCCGCGGTCTCCAGCACGTCGGCCGCAAACTCGGTGATGGAGTTGCGCAGGTTGCCCGCCACGTTGCCGAAGCGGCTGAAGAACTTGTGCGCGCTCTCCGCCATGGCGCCGCGCGGGCCGCAGGGCCCTTTGCCTTGTCTGCAGTCCTCACCTTTCGAGCTTGCCAAGCTGCTCGGTCGATTTTGGAGGGGCCTCCAACCCTGCCCCAAACCCTGCCAAAGTAATTCCACTCCGGGACTGAGTCCGGAAGTGACCGGGTGCCATCGTCGCACAGTAGGTCGGTGGACAGCACGCCAATATGGCAGGTTCTCGGACGGGCGTGGTGTCCGGGGCGGCGATCGCGGTGTTGGCGCTGCTGGCAGGTGCGTCAATTCTGGCATGCTGTGCGGGGGGGCGCAGTGCGATGTGATGCGGGTTGGTGGCTCGCTCACGGCCGGTCGCTGCTCCTCGGAGCGTACACGCTATGTGCCACGTTGGTTGGCGCCGGTGCCGGCCAGCTGCATCGGACGCCTGAGGACACGAAGGCTGGTTCGCCTTGAGCATCTGCGTGTTCGGGGCACACTGGGCGTCTGTGTGCAAGCACGGCGGCCTGACTGCAGTGCATGCTGCGCGCGCCAGGCCACTGTGCTGATGCCGCCTTCATCCGCGTGCGCAACGGCGCGTTCGTGGACGAGAACTGCACAGAGTTCACGTTCTCCGGCTACAACACGTGGGAGGTGGGCGCCTGCTTGGGTGCAGCGCAGCTGCCGCGCGCGCCCAGCTGCGCGCCACCTTGCACCTGCGCGGCCGGGCCGCGGCGGCCCCGCGCCCGCCTGCGCACGCGCCCGCTCGGGGCGCCGGCCCGCCCGCCCCGGAGGCGGCGGTGCGCCCGCTCGGCGGCCGCTGACGCATGCGTGCGCGCGCGCAGCTGCTGGAGGCCGCGGCCAACTTTGTGGGCAGCCAGAGCGACGTGACCAGCCAGTTCCGCGCCGCGGTGGCGAGCAACATGACGGTCGTGCGCATGTTCGGGCACGGCGTCGCGACCGGCTTCCACCTGCAGGACCCGGCGGCGCCGGGCACGTACAGCGAGCGCGCGTTCCAGGCGTTCGACTACGTGCTGGACCAGGCGGCGCGCTTCGGGCTGAAGCTCGTCATCTCGCTGGCCAACAACTGGGACACCGACAGCAACTCGGACAACAAGTGCGCCGCGCCGCGGAGGTTTCGACATCGCAGCCAGCTTGCAGTGTCCGCCTGGGGTGTTGTCAACACCCCACCCGTCGAGTGCCCAGGGCGCCGGCCGCCCCGCGCACGGGGTTTGCCGGCAGGGCGCGGGGTTGCGCGCGAGGCCGACGCGGCGCCGCGGCGGCAGGTTTGCGTACACGGGCGGCGAGGCGAACCAGGACGCGTTCTACACCTCGGCGTCCGCGCGCAAGGCGTACATGGCGCACGTGCGCACGGTGCTGTCGCGCGTCAACACCATCAACAACAAGGCGCGCCCGCGGTCCTGCGCGCTGCATGTTTCAGGGGCGACGCGGCCGGCGAGCCAGTCCCAGCGCACAAGGCCTGCTCGTACGTGCGGCGCCCATGCCGCCTGTGTGCGCAGCGGGGCGGGACCGCCCGCGCCTCCTACCCGCCGCCCCGCACGTCCGCGCGGGAAGTGCGTTGCACGGCCAACGCGGGCCGCGCCTGCGCGCCGCAGACATACAGTAACGACGACGCGATCCTGTCCTGGGACCTGATCAACGAGCCGCGCTGCGAGCGGATCGGCTGCGACACCGAGATGCTGGCCTGGATTGAGGAGATGGCGCCGTACGTCAAGGCGCTGGACGGCAACCACCTGCTCACCGTCGGTGCGCGGACGGCAATGTCGCATGGGGTTTGGGTATATGGTAGGGCAGGGTCAGAGCCCCTAACCGTCATGCATGCGAGCTCGGGCGGCGCGCCGACGCGTGCGGGGCGGCGCGCCGGGGTGGCGCGCCGGCGGTGTCTGCTGCGTTGCCATAGGCTTGCGCTCGGCGGGCCGGCCGTGACGCCGTTGGGGCGCGGATGCAGGCATGCGTGGCAGACAGCCGACGAACAGGATGAGAGCCTGCCTCGCCTGACCCGGCGCGCGCCGCAGGCATGGACGGCTTTTACGACCGGCGCAACTGCGAGTCGTCCTTTGGCAACCCCAGCGGCTGGGCGGGCTACACCGGGCAGGACTTCATGCCGCAGCACGCCGTGCGCGCGATCGACTACGCGGGCATGCACCTGTGGCCCGACAACTGGAAGCGCCAGGACCTGGACTTTGGCAGCGGGTGGACGCGCAACCACAGCAGCGACGCGGCGGTGCTGGCCAAGCCGCTCGTGCTGGAGGAGTTTGGCAAGGCGCGCGGCGCCCCGCCCGCGACCCCATGCTCGCGGCCGGCGCGCCTGACACGGCCCTGCCCTGGCATGTGTGCATGTCAGCAAACAGGGGGCTGGCATGGTCTGGGGCCCTGCCGTCGCCTCTTTCCTTGCCCTTGCCAAAGGTTGCCGGCAGGTATTGTGAGCGGGGTGTGGAGGCATGGTCGGGGACGAGCACCCACATTGGCATGCGTTGCTGATGGCAGCACGTGGTGGCTGGTGCTGACGCGGCCTGCGCGGGCCGCGGCAGGGCGTGGGCGGCCCCAACGCGCAGGGCCAGACGGTGCAGCAGCAGCTGGACTGGTACAAGCTCATCTACGCGCTGGCCGAGGAGAACATCAACTCGGGCGGGCCGCTCAAGGTGCGGCCGCAACAGATACGGAACTCGGTGAAGGGTTTGTCGGTGTGAGCGGGCGCAGCACTGCTGGCACACCGCTGGGCGTCGCTCGGCGGGCGCGGCCGAATTCGCTGCATGCAGGGCCACATGCAGCGCGCGGGGCCCTGCACGCATCCGGCCGTGCACGTCCCCCGGCAGCATGCACCCAGGGCTGCGGTCCGGCGCGTGCGGGCCGAGCGGCGCGCGTGTGGCGCGGCAGGGCATCATGTTCTGGCGCTGGGACGCGGTCAACACGGTGAACCTGGGCGAGGGCGACAGCGCGCTCACGATCGGCATCAACAGCAACACGTTCCAGGCGCGCCTGTTTAGGACCCTGCCTGTGCCCTGCCATCCCTGCCAGCCCGGGGCACTACCTTTGCCGCTGTGCGAGCCGGCGCTCATTGTGGCGGCCTCCAGGCGCGCCGGCGCTGCGCAAGCGCAGCGGCGGGCCGCACGCGGGGTGGCGCGTGCAGGGCCGCGGTTGCACTGCCCTGCGGCGCTGTGTGGCTGTCCCTGCCGGCCATGCAGCGCATGAAACCCTGACAAGCTGAGGACCTGTCCTACTCAAAATGGTGACAAGCTGAAGACCTTGTCCCACACAAAATGGTGACAGGTATTGCTTGGGCGTGAGCATGCAGACATAGTACTTTGTTGATATCGATGTGCAGCGTGCACAGAGTGTCTAAGTTCTTGCTTGCACTTGTGCGGGGTGATCATGGTCGCTTGTGCCTGAAGGCGGGTCCCTTGCAAGGTCCCTTGTGAGTCGACATGTCCACACTCGCGCGCTCGCGCCTCCGGGCCAGCTGCGGCGCGCCGCCGCAGGCGCTGAGCCCCGCCGCGCCGGGGCGCGCAGAGCGTCATCCTGCCCTTCTCGCAGCGCCTGGCGCTGCGCCAGGCGAACAACGCGCGCACGGTGGCGCAGTGCGTGCCGCTGAACGGCACCGTCAGCGCGGCCTCGGTCGGCCTGCCGGCGAACAACCTGGCGGCCGAGCCGACGGCCGTCGGCCCCGGTCCGGACAACTTCACGACGCCCGACGCCGGCTCCTGCTGCGGCAGTGCGCGCCCGGGCCCGCGCGGCCTGCCTGCGAGAGACCCGTCCCGCCTTGGTGTCTGGAGCCATGCCACCCCCAGTCGATGGAGCGTCGGAGCTGCAACACTCTCCGCCTGCGGTGCACGCTCGCTGCGTGTGGCTGAGGTATGGCAGTTGGGACATTCACCACTTGCCAGGCAGCTGGAGCCTGGAGCACAGGGCCGCGGCTGATGTGCACCGCCGCATGCTTCGGCCCACTGAGCGGACAAGTGCGCGCCCGCAGACACGTGCGGGACCATGTACGGGGAGCAGGACGGCGACATCATCGCGCAGGCGCCCGGCTTCGCCTCGGCCGCGCAGTGCTGCACGGCCTGCAAGGGCAACGCCAACTGCAACACCTGGAACTTCTGCTACTGCAACCGCGGCTGTGGCGCCTACCCCAAGGGCACCTGCCAGCTCAAGAACCAGACCAACCCGTTCTACCCCAGGCGCGCCCCGGCGCCCTGGCCAGCCGCGCGGGCGCGTGCCATGTCCCCAGCTGGCGGGAGGGCAAGCTTGGACGTGCATGGCAATGTCCCCAGCTGGCGGGGGTGCCAGCTTGTGCATGCGTGGCAGGTAAGTGCGGCGCGAGGGCCATACCTACCCGGCATGCGCTCCTCGCAGCGCACGCATCCTACGCGCGCTCGAAGCAAAGCCCATGCTGGTGCTGGAGCGTATGTGCGGCCAGTGGTGCCTATGAGTGGGGCGGCGCGCATGCCTCAGTCCGGCGGCGCCGACGCGCGAATCCTTAAGCGGGGCGTGGAGCGGCACCGTGACGCGCCGGATGCAGAGGCACGGGGGCGCATGAGTGCCGCCGATGTCGGGGTGCTGGGTCGACCACAATTCTGTGCTGGCTGGCGCAGGACGGAGATCGTGGGCGATGGCTCGGCCGGCTGGATCGGCGGCGTGCCCAACCAGGCCAACATCACGATGCCCTGGCGCTGCCAGCCGGTCGGCGGCGCCTGCACGCTGCAGAACGTGTCGTCGTGCACCGGGCGCCAGCTGGAGGCCTCGCTGTCCTGCCCCGACCGCAGCTGCAACGCTACGCACGTGCGGCCCCGCCCCGCTAGCCAGGCCCCTTGGTGCGCTCGTGCGTGGGGACGCAAGCTTCAGGCCTTGCTGTTACGCGTGGACATAAGTTGCCGCGCCATGCATGTGGGACCCTACTCGCTCGCTCGCTCCCACGGTCTGCAGTGGGCAGTGTGAGCGGCGCATGTCGCCAAGCCGCCACAAGGTATGAGCGCAGCAGCGACGCAGCGGGCGACTGCAGCGCGTGGGATGTGGGGACGTCGAGGCGCTGAGGCACGCTGCAGCTGGCGCATGTCACGCCTCGGTCAGTGCGCTGGCCGGCGTGCCTGGCACGCATGCGGCCAGAGCGCTCCAGTCACGCAGAGGCCGCAGGACAGGCTGTGCCGCCTGTAAGGAGATGAGCAGCAAGGCTGCATGGAGCGCACCCAAGACATAAGCAGTCCGTGGTGCCGAGACAGTTTGGCGGGACGCCCGGCCGACACGAGCGTGCTCATGCGCAAGAGCGCCGCGCTGTCAGCTAGAGGCGCGGCCGGAAGCCAGCACGCTGACGCAGGCGTGCGCGGCGCTGCGCAGGCCAATGTGGGCGGCGACGTGCTCGTGTACGATGTCAACTCGCGCCAGCAGGCGCCGGGGCCGGTGTTCTCCGCAGCCGACTGCTGCGCGGCCTGCAAGTCGCAGCCGGCCTGCAACGTGTGGACCTTCTGCCCGCGCGTGGAGGGCTGCTCCAACGACTGCCCGGCCAATGTACAACAGTGCGCGCCCCGCTCCGCTGCGCCGGCGCGGCCGCCGGGGCGCGCCGCCGGCGTGCAGGCGCCTGGCGGGGGTGAGGTCATGGGGTGCGCGGGGTCAGTCGAGCACGGTAAGGGGGGGGGGCCATAGCAACGCGAAGCACGCGTGAAGCACCCTCGGCGAAGCCGCCCGGCGAAGGCCAGGCTCAGTGTGCTCAGGACGAGCCTTTGGTGGCGTCTTGCTGACCTGAGTGCACCCCCGGCTGAGCGGCCGCACCCGGCGCCCGCGCGCAGGCTGGCGCAGACGAACAAGCCCGGCTTTGGCCCGTACGGCGGGTGCCAGGGCCAGCGCTTCCCCTTCCGCCAGTGCCAGCTGAAGAACCAGACCGACCCGGCGCTGCTGCGCACCTACGAGGCGGGCGACCTGCAGCCCTACGTCTCGGGCCTCATCGGCACCGGCGGCGCGGCCTCGTGAGCGCGCCCTGCGCCCTGAGACCGGCCGGCGCCTGCGCGAGCGCGCGTGCTTGCCCGCTCGGCGGCAGCCGGTCTCAGGGCTGCTCGGCGGCGGAGCAGCCCCGCGCCGCGCGCCCCTTACGCGGCCCCGCTCTGAGCCGCGGGGGCGCCGGCACATGAGCGGTCCATGGCGGTCCGGCACGCGCTTGCACAGGACCTGGGCTTAGCTCTCGCGGTTTGGTTTTAGGCTGTGCTTGTTTTGTGAAGTTCGGGTCGGGGTTGGCTCGCCGGGTGGGGCTCCAGCGAGCTCCCGCACGTGCCCCTGTTTGCAAGGCTGCTATGCTAGACATACGCGCCCGGCAGCTGCCCCAGGCGCTGCAAGGGCGCCGGCCAGGTAGCGCATTGCATTTCATTCCAGGTGCTGCTTTGTCAGGCACCTGCTGTAGATCTGAGCCGGGAACAGCCGGCGGTCCGGCGAGGACCGCGCCCATAAACATGATGCCCCGAGGGTGCATTCTCAGACCTGCATGGGCGGAGCGCATCCGCCGTGGGGACTTGCACGCCGGGCGTCAGGGCAAGAAACCTGGCTGTTGTGGAACCGCGAGCGGTGCGAGCATAACAAACTGTAAAGCCACATCTCTTGCGCCCCTGCTGACGGCGTCGTTCCACGGTGCACATGAGGCTCACATATGGCTCACCGACGCGCTACGTGCAGTACCAAGTAACGGGTTTATCCGTTCGGAGCCGGCAGACCACCCACATGCGCGTAGGTGACACTCTCCCTGCACCATGCCTCGCGACAGTACACACTGTCGGACGCCCGCCCCTACTCTATATGCTCGGGGCCTGCATAGCAACAGGGATGTCCTGGCTCGCAGGCCCTCGATTCCACCGAATAAAAAAACCTTCGCTGAGCTTCCCCCAGCAACAGACGAGCCCCTCATCCTGCCGTGCCCCCACGGCCCTCGCCTCAGCGGGCCATGAGCAACAGAGCGTCCCTGGGCCGCAGCGCCCCCCGCCCGCCTGACGTGTCCCCACATCCGGGCCCCTGTTTGCAGACCCAACCCCGCGAGGCTGCGCCACCCAGCCATGTTTGCCACTGCACACCCTCTGCGCACACCCGACCGATCGGCACAACCCCAGCAACATGCCCTGCTCCCACCCCGCCAGCCAGGCGCCGCCTGCGCTCAGGTCACCCAGTGCACCCAGGCAGACGCGCGGCCTGAACAGAGCGGCCCCCGGCTGCACCAGAGCTGCCGCCCCGAACAACTGTCAATATCGCATTTACTTCCCAACCTGCACCCTCGCCCGAGTCTGATGCGGGCGCCCCTCCAGCACCAGCAGCACGCCAGGCGCAGCCGCAGCCCGCAGGGCCCCGCTTCCAGATCCGCGCGCACGCTGCTCCGCGCGGCGGCCGGGCAGGGCGCCGCGCCACACGAGCCTGGCATCAGGCACGCAGGCCCTGGGCGCTGGTGCCAAGCAGCGTAGGGGGCAGCAGCCGCCGCCCCGCGTCCGCACGCCCTGTGCCCGCCCGGCGCCGGCCGGCGCGCGGGAAAGTGTCCGCATGCACGCACCGCATGCGCAGCTGTCCCGCCCTGGGGCCGCGCAGCAGCCCCGCGCCCGGACGGCCACCCCGGGTCGCTGGGAGCGCGCCGCCCCGCGCCGCCGCCCCAGCTCCCGGCCACGCGCACGGCCGGCGCGCCGCCGGCCGGGCTGCGCGCGCCCCGATGCCGCGCGCGCCGCCGCGCACGGCCGGTCCCGCGCGCGCGCTCAGAGCGCGGGGAACTCCGTGTCCTGGCACAGCAGCTGCACGGCAACGGGCGCCGCGTCGTCGCCGGTCGCGCTTAGGCGCACGACCACCGTGTCGGCGTGCCCCAGCGCCAGCGGCTTCTGCGCCCGCGGCCCCCGGCCGCCGTGGCCGTTGGCCGCGGGCGCGCCGCCATTCGCCTCCTCCACCACGTCGACGCCGGACGCGGCCGCCTCGGCGCGCTTGGCCAGGTAGTGCGCGCGGCGGCCGGCCAGCGCGTCCAGCGCGGCCGGCACGACGCCGGTCGTCAGCGGCACCTCTACTCGCAGCGCGCTGAACGCGCCCAGCATGTCCATCGTGTGCACCAGCCGCGCCTCCGCCTGCGCGCACGCCCCCGCCGCTCAGTGCCCGACCCCGCCCGCCCGCGCCTCCTGCGGTCACCTGCGGCTGCTGGCTCTCCAGCTGCAGCCTGCCGATCATGAAATGGTATGGAGCGGCAAGGCTTCCAGCTGCCGCACATGTGGCCCCCGCATCGACATCCAGCGTGCGGCACACAGCCTGACAGCCAGCGCTGCACGCCTGGCCCAGCACACCCACCCGCCGCTCTGAGCCCCGCGGGCGCACCGGCTTGTCGTCCTTGCGCTCGCCGGCGCGCCCGCGCGCCTTCTTGCCGCCCTTCTTCGCGCCGCCGCTCAGCGCCAGGATGCCGTCGTCCTCGATGTCCGCCTTCTTGAACACCTTGTAGCCCTCGGGCGGCGCGGCCGGCGCGGCGCCGCCGCCGCCGGCCGCCGCGGCGGCGGCCGCCGGCGCCTTGAACTTGGCCAGGTAGAAGGTCAGCTGCTCGCACGTCGCGACCTCCTTGTGGTACGGCTCGCCGGCGGTCTCGCGCATGACCGCCTTGCGCGCCGCGTCGCGCTCGGCCTTCTCGGCGTAGAACTTCTCGTTCCTGCGCGGCGGTGCTTTAGGGTAAGGTTAGGGTAACTCTTGCGGCATAAGCGCCTTGCGCGCCGCGTCGCGCTCCAGCTTCTCGGCGTGGAATCTCTTTTTCCTGCGGCGCAGCGCGGCGCGGCGCAGCGCGGCGCTCACGCGGCGCGCGCGGCGCACGGTCGCGCCCCGCGCGGGCGCTGGCAGGGCTGGCGCGCGGGTCCGGCGCATCCACAGGCGTTGCTTATGCGGGTGGTGCATGCGTGTCATGGAGCGGGGGTGCCGGCGGGCACGGACAGCGGCGTCAGGCTCATCGTGGCTGCAACAGATAGCCGGCTGGTGGGGAGGCATGCACTTTCGTCAGGCCCTGCACGGCGAGGCGCAGGGCGCGCACTTGCGCCTGCGCTCCTCCTTGTACCAGTCGCGGAACACCTTCTCCTCCTCCCAGTACTTGTCGTTCTCCGCCTTGTACGCCACGCGCATCTCGCAGATCTTCTCGTAGATCTCCTTGTTCGTGTCCCTGCCAGCGCCGCGCGTCTGCTGTCAGAGGACAGAGGCAGCACGGCCTCCCAGTGCCTCGTCCACAGAGGCTGCCTGTGTGAGTTGCTGTAGCTGCGGGCACTCCGCCCGCCGTACACGCGCGAGCCGGCTCTCCTCGATGCCAGGTGGGCGCAGCGCGTGCAGAAGCTGCCAGCACCCGTCTGAGGAACAGCAGTGTATTTTTATGGGAGGAGGCCTCAGCTGGTAAGCGCGCGAGGCCGGCCCGCCCAGGAGCATACCGCTGCGGTCGCTGCGGTCGCACAGGGCGGGGACAGCACCAGTGGCTCAGAGGCTCGGGTGGCACAGCCCTCCCAGGACAGGCGCACGCCCTGTTCGCAGCGCGCTCCGCGCGGCCCTTGCGCCGCGGGCGCACCGCAGCGTGTCGCGCTCCTTGAACAGCTCGCCCAGGCCGCTGCTGCTCTCGCTGTCGCCCTCGCGCAGCGCGGCCAGCTCCGCGCGCGCCGCCTCCTCCTGCTCCTTGATCGCGGCCAGGCGCGCGTCGCAGCCGCGCAGGTCGTCGCGGATGCTGGTCGCGACCGCGTCGTTGGAGGACAGCTTGTCCATGCGCGCCGCGTACTCGCCCAGCGCCTTGCGCGAGGCGCGCGCCTTGTCGATCTCGGCCAGCGTGCGCCGCTCCTCCGCGGTCGACAGGTTGCCGTGGCGCTGCCGGTCCTCCAGGCGGCCGATCAGCTCGTCGATCTGCTGCGGCGTCGTGTACGTGATCGACGACTTCATGCCCTTGACCTCGTTGGCCAGCTTGCTGCGGCTGCTGCTCGCATCCTCAAGCTGCGCGCGGATGCCCTGCTTCTTTGCCTGCGCGCCGCGCCCCCGCCGCTTGGACCTGCCCCGCAGCTACCCTGCGCTTCCGCGCGCGCGCGCCCCCCTGCCGGGCCGGTGGCGGCGGGGGACCGCAGCGCCCGCCACCCTGGCTCCATCAGCCCCGCTCCGACAAAACGCGACCTCGCCGCCACAGCTTTGGCTGCCGAGTGCCGTCCAGCGCTCGGCCCCCCTCTGGTTCTTGACACCCGACATTGCAGGCGCCAGCGCTCCGCCCGGCCGCAGATCACCTGCATCGTCCGCTGTCGGTGGTTCGGGCGCTTACAGCTGGATGCCCCCCCAGCGCCGCACAAGCTGTGATCACGCGCAGCCGCTGCCTGCCTGCCCTGGCGCACCCACCCCGCTGCGGGTGCGCCTCCCTGGCGCGCACCAGCTCGGCGTTCCAGTCTCCGCGCAGCTGCTGCAGCCGGACGCGCAGCGCCTGGTGCGCGCCACCGCTGCGCCGCGCGCTCTGCCGCGCCTCCACCTCCTCCCGGATCGTCGTCAGGCGCTCCTTGTTCAGCGCAATCCGCGCCGCGAGCTTGTCGATGGTCGCCTTGTGCAGCGACTCATCGGGCCGAGCCGGCCGCTTGGGCGGCCGCAGGGATGCGGCGTCGCCGTTGACTGCAGGCGCTGGCGCCGGGCCCGCATCACTGTCCGCCTCGGCGGGCGGCGCCGTCTCCGGCGCCTCTGCCGCAGGCGGCGCGTCCTCAGTGGCCATGGCACAGCGCTCAATCTGTGCCCGCAGATCGACAGTGTTCTGCTTTTTCCGACAGTGTTCTGCTTTTGCAGCTGAAAGGTTATACAACCTAATTATACAGTTAGTCTGGGAGTGGGTTAGGGGTGGGGCTTCATCATGTGGGTCCCAGCGCATACTTCCAGTGCCACACAGAGCGGGAACAGCGCATACTTCCAGTGCCGCACAGACTCGCCTTGTATTTTGCGTATGATTCAGTTGGCTTGTTTTCAAGGCGTGGCCCGTGAGGCTCCCAGGTAGGGTACAGAGCTGGCGCGCCTCTGCGTGTGGCGCGCGCGCTATGGCTTGCTGACACCTACAGCAGCGAGCATCAGCGGCTGAGGCACTGCTGTATAAGCGCACAACGGAGGCTGTATTACACAGATGGTTTCGCAGAGGCCCGCATCTGCGGTGGGTGCTAGATGGCTGTGTATTCAACGTCAGCTCGCACCTGCCTGCAATGTGTTCGTCAGGCTTGCTCCTGTTACGCATCAAGCTGAGTGCCTGCGCAACGCAGGCACAGCGGCCATGCTTGGAAGGCTTGCCTGACGCCCTCCTAGACAGAGTGGTGTCCATCGTGTGGGCCGCACGCCTAGTCTCCACGGCCAGCGCCGAAGTCCGCTGGTGCTTCTGCTGGAGGGCGTGAGCCACCACTTCAGGCGGGTGCTGCGCGCGCACCCGCTGCGGCTGCGCCTGAACTTCTCCGATGTGCGGCTTGCCGCGAGGCACCTGGCGTGGCTGGCACTGCCTGCATGGCGGAACCGCGTGGAGGCACTAACGCTACACAACTGGGGGGCCCCCGCCACCCTTGGGCACAGCAGGGACTTTTTGGACCCGGGCTTGTGCGCCGACGGCGACGTCGTGTCCCCACTGCTGACCATCCTGCGCGCAAACCAGCGCCAGAGCCTGCGGCAGCTGCTGGGCATGCCGCTGCGCCTGGGCGGCGTCACAGAGCCCCTGCCCCCAAAATCCGCGGTGCCGCACACGCCTGTGGACCTGAGTGATTTCTGTATCACGCACTTGGGCATATTGGGTAGCGCGGGTGAGGGCGTGCAGTACGACAACCTGCCGCACACTCTGGTCTGCCTTAGAACCAGGGCGGCATACCCACAGATGACTGCAAGCCCCTGGCTGCCCTGCACCGCCGCACAGGTGGCGGCGCGGGTCCCCAGCCTCTCCTGTGTGCACCTGTCTGGCAACGAGTTGCATTGCAGTGCCCCCACATGCTTCCCCGCCGTCAGCGGCTGGCGCGCTGAAGTAGTGGCTGAATGCCTAAGGCTCAGTGTTTGTGTCCCAGATGCGCACATTGTCAGCCCGGGCACGCTACGCTGCGCATTTCCGGGGGCCAAGGATGTGCGTATATATGCACGCGAGGTCGTTCTGTGGCATTATGCGGATGGCCAGCTGAGTGCGGAGGCCCTTGCTGATGCGCTGTGCCCGCCATGCCTGGAGCGCATGGTGATCGGGTCGGGCAGGGAGTTTCCCAGCTTCTTTCATATGGGAGGGGAGCAGATTCACAACGCCCCATGGCGGCTTGTGATGCGCTTTCTCATGCATGCATGCGAGGGCCGGTTTGCGTTTGAGGTCACCGACGGGGTGCAGAAGCAGGTGGCCTGGCGGCGCTGGCCGGCGCCGGGCACACGCGAGCGTGCCGCTGCCCGCAGGCTCCAAGAGCAGGCGGCAGCTTGGGCTGCTGCGGAGGAGGAGTAGGACAGCTGTTCAGGATTGGAAAAAACAGTCCTTTTTAAGACAGGAAAAGAAGTAGTAGCCTTGCTTCATTATCGCATGTCCTGAAGACCTACCTGATTTCCCAAATGTCCCTTGATCTGTGAGTATGGGATAACTGCTTGCTTGCTCGCTTGATGTCACCTGTTGCCTTAGCAGCCTAGCTGGCTGAAACAGGCTTCAACCTAACACGCCTGGGTGCGCCTTAATGCACGCACACTCAGAGCCTTCCTTGTCACGGCGGACACTCGCATGTGTGTGAGCCCCGCAGTGCCATGCTCGCATGCCTAGCACCGCGTGAGGTGCTATGCGATAAGTAGCAGCCCTGCCTAGGGCTGCGCTCGTTAGCCGCAGTTGGCTGATACACAGATGTACTTCAGTCAATTCACCGATCCCTCTCTCTCACATCTCTGTGCACATGCACAAGTATGCATGAACATTACATTTAAAGCCAAAACCACTACAGTCTCAGGCAGTGATATACAAACACTCGAACTGAAACCCAAGGTTGACCACTCAGAATACGCTGGGCACAGCAGCGCACAGATTGCAAGACAGATACACTGCGCTGGGCAGGAGCCGCCATCACGCTGGCGGGTCCCCGACCACAGGCACGACGTAGTTCAGCGCGAGCCGCCCGCCGTCCGCATAGATGACCTGTGCAGCAGGCTCCGGCGCTGACCAGGCTGATGCAGCCTTGCTTGGCCTGTGCACACAAGCTTGCACGGTTGCACGCAGCGCGGGCGACACACAGCAGGTTGACAGACTGTGAGGCATGCATTTACACCGAAACCTGCGTGCTGGAGCAGGTCTAGCACCGCACCTGGCCGGTGATGTATGAGGCAGCGTCCGAGGCCAGGAAGGACGCCACTTGGCCAATCTCACACGGGTCCCCCACGCGGCCCATGGGCGTCCGCGACAGCACCCTGCCAGCCCGTGCATTGCGCTCAGCTCACCATCCTCTGGTCAGTGTCGAGACGGCGTGAGCGGCGGCTGCTTCACACACCTCTAGCATGACGCACGGCAGGGTAGCGATGCCCTGGCGGGCAGGGGCGGCGCGCCTGTTCATGGCGGCACGGTCGCTGGCAACGGCGGCCAGCACGGGCGTCATGATGGAGCCCGGCCCGATGGCGTTGACGCGGATGTTGTGCGGCGCCAGCGACAGCGCCATGTTCCTGCCGCGGCACCGGCGGCAGCGGCGCTCGCCCACAGCAGCACCTCTTTTCCAAAAAGAACGCGTCTCAGCGCCGGGCGCGGTGGGCGGAGCGGGCACGGGCCGCACCGGGTAAGGTTGTTCACGCCGCCCTTGGACGCGTTGTAGCCGGCGATGGAGGGGATGGCCATCACCGCGTTGACCGAGGACATGTTGATGATAGCGCCGCCGCGCCCCGGCGCCGCCCGGTTCTGCTCCACCATCTGCCGCGCCGCCGCCTGGCCGCACTGCGCGCGGCCCCCACATGTGCGCTCGGCTGGCCGCGCGTTGCCGCGCCGCGCGCTCATGTGGCGCGGCCGGCGATGCAGGGGCCCGGCAGGGCCCACGCCGGGCGCCCGCGTCGTGCCTGGGCTCCGCAGCGCGGGGCGCGCGTGGCGCACGCTAGCCGCGGTCACAGCTCGACAGAACCACTTAGAACAGCCCCCCGCGCTGGCAACCCACCAGAAAAGAAGGGCGGCGAGCGCGAGGCGACGCGCCCGCGCGGCCGCGCAGCCGCACCAGGAAGACGCCCTTGAGGTTGACGCCGATGACCGCATCAAAGTCCTCCTCGCGCATGTCCAGGAACTCGGCGCCCTTCACGATGCCCGCGTTGGCCACCATGATGTCCACGCCGCCAAACTGCGCGCGCGCGCGGCCCCCGGTGACGCACCTGAGCCGCCGATGCAGCCACTGAAATGACCAATGCGCTGACACCTCATGTAGTTGCACAGCCGTGCGAGCACGTCCCCTGCACCACGCTCCGCTCCGCCTCACGGGTCCGGCACGGCCCACGCATGCCTTGGCCCGCACGCTCAGCACCGCAAGCAAAGTAGGGGGGCCTTTAGCTCATGAGGAGTGCATTCGCGGCACCTCCTCCGTGGCGTAGCGGATGAGCTGGTCGACCTCGGCCTTCTTCGACACGTCGCAGTGCGCGGCCACCGCGGCCACGCCCTCCAATGCCAGCTGCTGCACCGCCCTGTGGCCCGCCCACCGTGCCTCAGCGGCGCGCTGCGCCCGCTGCAGCGGCGTCGGCGCAGCCACGACGAGAGAGACACAGGCAGCTCGTGCTTCCCTGGGCACAGCAGGGTGCGCTGCGCGCGCCCCCGCAATCAGCCCACAGGGCGGGATCGGCTGGGGCGCAGGCCCTGCGGCGCACTTGGCGGCGGCCTCGTCGTCCACGTCGGCGATGACGACCCTGCAGCCCTCGTGGCCGAGGCAGCTCGCGCATGCCAGGCCAATGCCCTTTGCGCCCCCTGCACGCTCCACGGCCCGCTCTTAGCAGCGCTTCAGCAGTATATATACCCTAACCCTAACCCTACCCTATCAGCAGTGTACACTACTGACGCATTGCCACGATAGCATGCATACCACCTCATGCGTCATCGCACAGCACTCCAGATGCCAGCGCGTCCTGAATTTTAGTCTGTTTGTTCGGCACGCAAGAGCAGCATGCTATGAGTCCGGGGTTACCTGCCACTGGCGGTGCACCACAACAAGACTCTGCGCAGCCACGGCGGCGGGAGGTCCGTGCGCACCCGTGACGACGGCCACCTTGCCGAGCAGGCGCTGCGCGACGCCGGCGACAAGCATGACGCGCTTGAGCCCGGTCTCCATCTCGGCCACCAGCGCCTTGTGCTCCTTGTTCTTGGCCTGGTGGTCCACCAGCGCGCTGCGCTTGCCCTTCCTGCGCACACGCCGCCCTAACCCTAGATCTAGCCCTGCATGACGCAGGCGGGATCCTTGCGCGCCCGCCCCGGCCGGGCAGCGGCCCTCCAGAGGCGCGGCGCGCTGACGCCCCCCGCGACGCCGCGCGGCCTGCTCTTTGCGCGCGCTGTGCTACAGGCGACGGCGGCATGCGTCTGCAGTGCGGCGAGCAGCGTCCCCGGGGAGGCCCCCGTGATGGCACACCGGACCCGCAACGCTGTCTGCTGACTAGGCACGAGCACATGGTGTCCGTGCCGCGCAGGCACACGCCGCTTGACCGCATGCAAGCATGAACACAGTGGTGCCGGCGCGAGAAGGTGCCGCGGCCGGAGGCGCTTGATTTACAGCCGGGCCGTGCGCGCGCCTGTAGCCCTCTGCAAAGTTGTTGGTCTTCTCGTGGCGCGCGCACAGCCGGCAGACGACCACGCCGTGGTCGCTGCCCTGCGCGCCTTCCCGCACCTGCGGCCAGCACCTGCGCGCGCGCGCGCGGCCTCGCCAGGGCCTGCCACCTGCCAAGCGTGTCGAGCACCCTACGCTCAAGCGCGGCATTGGAGGCGCCATACGGCACCTGCCGGGTCCGCTTGCGCTTGTGCCCAGTGGGTAGCAGACCAGGCCCCAGTGAAAAGATGCGCATCAAGGCACAGTCATTTGAAGGCAGTGCAGCAGACGTTGGGGCCTTGGGGGGCGACTGGCAGCCTGCCCCCATGGGTGCTCCGGAACAAGGCAGTGGCGCTGACAGCACTGCTTTACAGTCTGAGACCCCCGCACCCGCGCTGCCAGCGCTCACAGGGCTGCGTGTTGCCCTGTGACCCAGGGCACTCTCACAGTCACCTCGCTCTCTTGTCACCCCGGCGAGCAACTGGGGCCCTGCCAGCGCGGGGCGCACGTGCCGTCCGGCAGCCGGAACGCGTCCTCGCTCTCCCACTTCTTCTTGGCAAACTCAAAGTAGTTGCTCTTGCGCTTGTCGCCCACGCTCGGCGCCGCGCTGGCCGAGCCGGCCACGCTCAGCGACTCCGCCTTGGGCTGCCCGGGCGCCGGGGGCACGGGCGTCGCCAACGCGCTCGCCGTCAGGCCCGACGCTGGCGAGAAGGCGGCCTGCAGGGCCGCAGCACTACCTGCCACTGGTACGTGCGTCGCTGATGCGGTGCCTGCGTCTGGCCGTGCAGGCACAGCGGTCAGCTGTACAGCCAATGCTGGGCATGCATCAAGCAGGAGCAGGACCTGCTCAGGTAGTACTTTAATTTCAGTTAGGCAGATCTCCCATAGACAACTTATCGGGGCGCGTGCATTGCCAGCGGATTCTGCCTCAGACCCAGACCTGGTGCTCACCGTCAGTGCTGGTCATATCCACATCGCGAGGCTCGTCAGGCATACTCCACGGGCTTGCCCTGGTCGTCGCAGCGCCCGCCGGCGCGGCGCCAAGTTTGGTTGCGAACAGCAAGCCCAGGCGCGGCAGGCGCGAGCCTGCACCCCTCGGCGCAATCCCCCATCACGCACTCTCGCATTGCCGGCGTATATGCTGTAGCCAGTGAGTGCCTGGCAACACCTTTTACCAGCGCCTCACGCACAGCCATCGCCGTCACGCCTATCAGGCAGGGGCCCCAGCTGCTTCACTGGACGTCTCGTGCTCCAAGGCAGGGCTGTCTGCTGGGTGACAGCCAGCCCGCAGGTCAAAGAGACTTGTCAAGCCAATATGCAGTGCTAGGCTACTTCAGTGCAGCAGTGCTGGTGGGGCGGCAGAACAGTCTGTGTTGTGCTGTGCTGGGGGCGGTCCCCGGGAGGGCTGCATTGGCAGACCTTAGGCGCCGCTGACTGGCGAGGTCGCAGATGTTGGCGGGCCGCCGCTGCCTTGACGTTGCGCGCCACCCAAGACCCTGATATCAGGGTATTGTACGATTGAGATGAAAACCACTGCTTGGGATGCTCATCTATAGCACGCCCCGCACGTTGCCATACTGTCTGGGTGTCCGCCCCACATTGCCTGTTGCCACTGTGTGTTGCATGCCGCCCATGACTTACCACCTTCGCAACTGTGCGCTAGCAGACGGCCCTCGTCCTGGGTGTAGTAGACACACCCCTGCACCGGGATGCAGGCCTGCTTTGTCCAGGATACAGTGGCGTCTCACGCCCGAGCCCTTCAGAGACGCGCGCGGGGCACGCTCTGCGTGCCCGCAGCAGCGAGCCGCTGCTGCTGCAGGCGTGGAGGCGCCCGCGGCTGTTCCAGCAGAGGCAGGTGGGGCCAGTGTAGGCACTGTAGACCTGCTCCCAAGCAAATCTTGACCGCCTTGTGAGTGTGTCGCAGTCGCTGCCGCCTCTGCTCCCAGGGAAGAGCTCAGCCTCCCATTCGGCTGTCTGTTTGCAAAAAGAGTGCCACGTTGTGCGCAAGCTCTTCCGTGCTAGGGACGCAGCTGTGCGATGCCGGACGAGTGTGCCGCACCCCGTGCTGGCAAGCAAGACTTCAGAGGAATGGCTGCTGGCGGCGCAAGCTGCGCTGCGTATCCGTCACGCCTGGCCGCTCACTAACCCGCCGCGTCTTTGCCAAAAACAGACACATGTAAAGCGTCAAGCAAACGCGCAGGGCGGAGTGAGCGCGCGCGCGTGGTGCTCACGCGCGAGGCCGGCAAGAACGCAAAGCTGCTCGCGATGCTGGCCGCGCGCGGCGTGCCAGCGATGGAGCTGCCGCTTGTGGAGACCGCGCCGGGGCCCGACCGGGAGGCCCTGCCAGGCGCGCTGCGGTCTGGCGGCTTCGACTGGGCGGTCATCACCTCGCCCGAGGCCGCCGCGGTCTTCCTGGAGGGCTGGCGCTCTGCAGAGCGGCCCCAGGCGAGCCCCAACAAAGCGTAGGGACTGGTGTCTGGAGGCGTGTTGCAGACCAAATCCGACCTCCCATTGGTGTTTTCGCGACCAACTGGCCTGTGCCCCTGGCAAGGGTCAACACGACGCATGCGCAGGTGCGCATAGCGGTGGTCGGGGAAGGCACGGGCGACGTGCTGCGGGGCGCGCCGGACGCGGGCCAGCTTGACATCGCATTCACGCCCACAAAGGCGCGTCATGTGCAGGATGCACTGGTCCAGCCTTGTCATGCTTTACTTTATGTATGCCGTGGCTGTCAGCATGCCATGCAGCGAGACAAGTTCCATGGCCATGCGGCTGCCTCATAACCACATATGCTGCCGAGACGCGCCTTGAGCACGCACTCTGGTGCAGGAGCATGGCTGCGAGCGCCTGTGTGGGCGCCAGAGGCCTGTCATGCGGTGCAACGTTCAACCCCGAGCACACCGTGATGGGAGCCGCGCGGACCGGCGCTCACGTGCGTGCGTCCGCGCGCAGGCCAATGCGGTGCACCTGGCCGCGGAGCTGCCGCTGGGGGAGGGCGGCCCGGCGCCGCGCGTGCTGTACTCGGCCTCCTCCAAGGCCGGCTGCGACCTGCAGGCCCGCCCTGCGCACCCTCGCCCCCTGCCTCCTGATGCGCCTGGCGATCCGGGCGCGTGCTGCGAGAGCGGCAGGCGAAACCCCCGCCAGGCAGCCCTGCACGCTGCTCCACTGGGTGCCATGCAGCTCTGTCTTGAGCATGTTGCATGTGGGGAGCGTGTGAGGTCTGAGGTCTGGGGCACTGCGTGCGGCAGGCCGGCCTGGCGGCGCGCGGCGCGGAGGTCGTGCGCCTCAACACGTACAGCACGCTGCCGGTGGCGGCGCTGCCGGCGGACGCGCTGGCGGCCGCGCGCGGCGCGGAGGTCGTCGCGTTCGCGTCGCCGTCCGCCGTGAAGGCCTGGGTGGCGCTGGCCGGCGACGGCGCCCGCGGCGCCGCGGCCGCCTGCATCGGCGCGCCCCGCCCTGCAGCCGGCCCTCCCACTGCACGTGGCGCAGCAGTTGCCGTGGCCGATGCGCTAGCGCTTGCTTGCATGATGATGCCTGCGCAAGGTGGGCCTGGTCTTTAGGCTGTTTCTGTATGCGCAGGCGGCTGGCGCAGCCTTAATCGAGTGCTGTGTGTTTGGCAGCACCCCGCAGGCATGTCAGCATGGTGCTTGATGTCGTGACCCGTGTATGTGTGCGCGCGCTCGGCAGGCAGCACGTCTGCTCAGGCGGCGGAGCGCCTGGGGTTTGAGCGCATCCACTTCCCCGATGCGCCGGGCCTACAGGGCTTCGTAGCTGCAATCCTGGACGCTTTGGAAGGCCGGCCAGCCAGCACGCCGGCGGCAGGATGACGCAGCATTCCCGCACTGCTGTCTGAGCTGCCAGAGAGAGTGATCGACCGTGCAAGGCATACCAGGAACGCAATCGATGCCGCAAGTTTTGCAGTTATGCGAGGTGGCTACTCCCCGTCAGGCAGTGCATGCGTGACAAGCTGGGCTCTCAGCTAGCAGGAAGTGCAGACAAACTGACATGAGAACGCAGCCTGATCCCAAGTCGTTCGCCGGCCGCCCAAGCACCCCTGAACAGAACGCCCCAACTGTGAACCGACACGAGCAGCGCGACGCGCCCTGAGTGCAGTTTTGTTTTGATCATTTTGGGCAGGCTTCATCAGTCGCCCACATCCTTGCCGATGCCCCGCGTGCCCAGAAATCAAACCAAGCAACAGTGCCGCTCAAAATTGGGTACCCAGCCACGCAGGACATCTGCCTGCCGGGGCGCGCAGAGCTCAAGCTCACGCACAGGCTGGTCCGTCCATTACCCTGCCCACCTCCCACCCCTGGCTCCGGGCAGGCTCACCGAGCGCACTGGCGACCCTCCAGTCAGGTGGCCCGCAGCGTGTGCTGCTGCCGCCCTCACATGCCGCCCGGGCGGCCCCAAAAGCACTCCAACGCCCAGCCCGCCTGTCATGCTGGCTGCCGGCCCACAGCGCCGCAGGCATGCTCCCCAGCCAGCCAGCCGCGCCCCGGCCGCAGCAGGAGGCGCAGCGGGAGGCGCATTCTCTGCGCCCGGCACACCGTAGCGCGAGCGCCGCCGTCCCTGGTCATGCGGCCTGGTAGTCGGCGCGGCGCGGCGCGGCCGGCACGCGCAGCCGCGGCGCCTCCGCCATCTCGGCCAGGTCGGCGACGATGCGGAACAGCGCGAACTGGAATGGCCGGCCCGCCTGCGCGCCGCCGCCCGCGTGCGCGCGCCTCAGCGCCCGCGCGCGCGCCTGGCCCAGGCTCCCTAGCGCGCCCCTTGGGCTGTGTGCCAGCCACGCCCCTGCCAGCGACTACCTCCCGGCTGCCGGCCGGATGCAGGGCACGTCGCGCAGCCAAGACAGAGGCTGCCTGCACGCCACGCCGGGAGGAGGCGACAGCAGGCAGGCACCCTGCATTGTGTGTCAGCAATTCGGCACGCAAGTGGCACCCGCTGCGACCAGAACCGCTAGCGTGACTGCGCCCCGCTAACAGACGCGCGCCGGGCCGAGCGCGCGGCGCAGGCTCCAGCTCCGCGCGCGCGGCGGCGGCCGCAGCCGGCAGCGCGCGCGCACCGGCGCCAGCAAAAGACAGGGCTCAGCCAAGCCGCGCAGGCGGCGCGGGCTGCCCGGCTGCGGGCCACAGGGCGCCGGACCTCTGCGCAGCGCCGGGCGATGGCATCCAGCGCCGCGCGCTCGGTGCTGAACCAGGCGGACAGCTGCGCCGCAATGCGCTCCGGCTCGCGCTGGAAGATGCCGAAGCCGTTGTCCACGACGTACTCCACGTTGCCAAACTCCTGCGCGGGGACCAGGGTAGGGTTGGGGCAGAGCACGGGGCCGTGCTGCTGGCGCCTGCGCCGCCGGGAGCCCGTGACTGTGACCAAACATGCAGCGCGCAGTGGGGCTTGGTGTTGCACAGCAGGCAACTTCAGACCAGCGGCCAACCATACTGACGGCGCGCCGGCTCGCCGGCCGCGGCGTGCAACACGTTGCGCTTGTGCGTGCGCGCCTGGCAGGGGATGAAGCCATTGAGGACGACCGGCAGGCCACAGATGAGCGCCTCGGCGATCGTGCCGGGCCCCGCCTTGGTCACGATGACGTTGCAGGCGGACATCCACTCGGACATGTTGCTCACAAAGCCCTTGACCAGCACGCGCATGCCGCCCGGGAACACCCTGCGCGCGCGCGCGCGTGCGCCTTGAGCAGCAGCGCTGCACGCTGTCCCGACTCGTGCCATCGGCCCTGTCGGCTGGCGGGCGGCGCCCTGGTGCGTGCTTGCGGTCGCGGCCAGGGCGCATGGGGGCACACTCACTCAGGCGCATGTCTTGCGAGCTGCAGGAGCCATGCGGCGCCCGCCTGCAGCATTTCAGAGCAACACTAGGACTCAAAACCGCACAGCCCCCTTCACGCAAGCGACAGGGCGCGCGGGCGCGGCCGCGCACCGGCCCTGCAGGCGCCGCGCAAGCTTCTTGTTGCGGCCGCAGATGGCGACGACCTGGCAGGCGCCGCCGCACGCCGCCGCGATCGCGTCCAGCGTCGCCTCGATTGCGCCCATGCCCTCGCCGCCGCCTGCGCCGCGCCGCCGTGTCACAGAGTCGGACACTCCTCGCCACGGCGCAAATATGTGCTTGTGTAAGACCGCCCAGGCCGCGCCCTGCCCGAGCACCTCCGTGCGGTTTAACACTCTGACTCGGTCGCCAGGGCGGAGAGCTGCATGAAGCCAGGCTGAACACGGTTGCACAGCGCTTGAGCACCCGCGCTTGCAAGCACTGTGCATGTCCAGAGCGCCAGCAAGGTCTGACTGCAGATCCACCAACCAGTTTCAGATCAGGCCCCTGTTGCACCATGCAAGGCCCTGCCCACCTCGCCCCGCCTACCCGCGCGCTGCCGCACACAGGCGGCCAGCACGCCCGCCCAGGCGCCTGCGCGGCGCCTCCCCCAGCTGGCCCGGCAGCGCGGGGCGCGCACCAACTAGCAGCACCGCCGGCAGGTGCTGGGCCATGCCCAAGCGCTTGCGCAGCACGGGCTGCGGCGCGCGCTTCTCGCTGAACGCCGGCCGGATGGGCAGCCCGTGCATGGTCACCTGCGCGCGCGGCGCCGCGCCTGGGGTTCCCGCAAGCGGACGGCCGGGTCGGCTAGGGTTAGGGTTAGGACGACGCCCGCCTGCAGGCTGTTCGGGCGCAGCCGACCATGGAGACGCCTTGCTTGGAGGGCGTCTCCACGCCGGCAAGAGGCTGCACGTGTGGCCGCCGCATGCAGACACAGGTGGGCTGCAAGGCATTGGGAAAACCCCCAGGACAGCAGGACAGGTGGGGCGGCGCGCGCCTGGTCCGCGCGCAGGCCCATCCGCAGCGCGCGCCGCCAGCACGTCTCGGTCGGCACGAAGCAGCGGTCCACGCCGCGGTAGAACCAGGTATTGTGGCAGGTGGTGAGGTCGGTCACAACTGTCGCGAACGGCGCCGGGTCCACGCCGCGCTGCCTGCACCGCGCGCCGCCCGCAGCTCACGCACCGCGCGCGCCGCAAGCGCGTCGGCCAGCGGCCACAAAGGCTCTTTGCCTCGCGCAAGGCATTGCCGGCGCCTTGCGCTTCGGCCAGGGGCCTCCGCCGCCGCGCTGCGCTCACGGGGCTGCCAGCCCGGCCCGGCCCGCGTTCCTGCACTGCTGGGGGACAGAGCGCGCGAGCTCTGGCGGCCGCCGCCCTCATGGCGCGCTCCCTGTCTCATAGCGCCGCGCCCGCCTCCCTGCCCTTGCAGAGAAGCAAGGCGGGCGCGGGCGACCAGCGGACACGCTGGCGCCCCTCACCAGAGCACCTACGTGCCAGTGAGGGCGCCCGTGCACGCGCACGCCCCGCGCTCGCGACGCGGGGCATGGCAGTCCCGGTGCCGTCCTCTGCCGGCGTGAGCCCGGCACGAGTGCGCCACGGGGCGCACCGGGCGCGGGCAGCGTTGACGCGCGCCGGGATGATCTGCATCAGCGGGTGCACGCTCACGACCAGGTCCGGCTCAAACTGCTCAAACGCGCGGGCCACCTGCGGCGCAGCGACCCCATCAGCTGCAGGCTCGTGCAACAGACTTTTGTATTGCCGGCCGCGCACGAGGCTCCGTGCTGGATGACAGCCGCCGCCAACGAGGCTGCGCAGCGCCCTGCCAGGGCACCCAGGCCGGCGGAGGGCTCCAGGATGCCGCCGCCTGCTTTCCCGCGCGTCGCAGCGCTGCTCTGCAGGCCGCACACGCATCACGCGTGACCCGTGAGCACGAAGGGAGTCGCCCGTGGCAGCGCGGGCGCGCAGGCGCGCGCCTGGCGCGACACGAACGGCGCCCACATGCGCTGCGTGGGCACGTGCACCCAGCGTGGCTGCTGCAGGTAGTAGTTGAACTTCCACAGCGCCGGGTGCGCGACCATGAAGGAGTAGCTGCGCGGGATCTGGTTGAACGGGTACGGCGTGTAGTGCGACCAGATGTCCACGTAGTCCACCTGCGCGCGCGCCGCCGGGCGCGCCTGCTCGGGCTACCAAGCCAGCCTGAAGCACAAAGACAGAACACCGGGTGCCTTGGCACACCAAGGGGCTCTACATACAAGTATCTGCATACCAGAAATACAGCGAGTTTGTGACCGCTCCTCCTTTGGCAGGACGGCGGCAGAGGGGCTGCGGGACGGGCGGGGCGGGCGCGCCTCATACTTGTCGCCATACAGCTTCTGGAAGCCCGCCTTAAGAGCCTCAGCGCTCGCGCGGTGGCCGCCGCCTGTGTCGCTCATCAGCACCATCACGCGCTTGCGCCCGTCCCCGGCAGCTCGCTTTCGTCGTCCTGGGTGCGTGCGCACGCGTGTGCTCAGTCACAGGCGCCTTGACATTGCTTGTCCGTGGCGGAGGTGCGTGCAGACACACTGCGACAGCGTGTGACAGGCCGCAGACTGTGGCGCACGAGCAGCAACCTGCAGCGCCGCCATATGCCGTTCGGCGCGCACCTTTTCCTATCAAGGAAAAGGGCCACAGCCACGCTGCCTGCGCCGGTCCATAGCCGCTCTCCTGCGCAGCGGCAGCCGTCCAGTCAGGTGGGCTGCAGCGACGCACGGGGCACCCGCCAATCTGACTCTGCATGCGCGACTCGGCATGCGCGCTCGTCACACTGCACGCAGCAGCGCCTGCGCCCCAGCCAGCGACGGCAGGGAACGCACAAGCAGCTCGCCGCCAGCGCTGGCGCCGCTCCTCGCCCCGCTCGCGCTCCCCGGCCAGTCGTGGCTGGATGTGTCCGAGCGCCGCGCAGGCCGCCGGCCCCACTGCCCTGGGAACTGCTGGGATGCCGCGGTGGGCGGCTGCCTGTGGCCGGGCGCTCCGGTGCTGCCGCACTCGGCGCTGCGCTCGCGCGCGGGCAGCGGCAGCGGCAGCGCCCCGCCCAGCGCGCCCAGGCACGTGGCGGCAAATGCTGCAGGCCTCGGGCCGTCCCCGCCGCCGCGGCACTCCATGTGGGCTGCCAAGAGGAGAAGCAGGCAAGCCGGCCTGATAGCTCTAGAACTCTAGAACGAGGCGGAGCAGATCATACCAGGCCCTAGCTTTGAAGTGCCTAGGGCCTCGAGGCAAGCTTGATATATCTGTCGGCCCGTTCCTGCACCAAGCCTAAGACACCCGCGTTTACCCGGCCTAGCTCCCGTCCCAAACTTGAGCATACGTAACAAATCGACTGTGCTACGTCGTCAGCAGACGCGCTCGTCTCTGTTTTGGCACTCATCATCACAGCGTCTCTGTGTAGGCAGACGAATGCAGGCAGTGTCAGGCGCGTCCGCGGCGCTGGTGGCCCGCCGGCGCGAACCCGACCGGGCTCGCGCGCGCGCTGCCGGCCGAGCTGCCGCCGTCCTCCGGGCCAGCACGGCGCAGGCCGCCGGCGGGCGAGCCAGCGGGCGCGGCCCCGAGCGGCACGCCCCTCTTGGTGGCGCCCAGCTCCACCTGCACGATGCATGCTGCACTCGTCCCTGGTCTCTGATAAGCGGGCGCTCCTGTTGCCTGGGCGGCAGCAGGGCGCGCGTGTCGCGCAGAGCGCATGCATGCATCACGAGTCAGCTGTGAATCGTGTACCAATTAGGTGAGTGCTCGCCGCATGCAGTCCACACCTGGCTGAAAAGCAAAGGCACGCACATGAGCTGCTGTGGTGAGCATGTACTTGTGCACACACCCTGCTCATGCCCGCAGCCTGTCTGAGTACCAGAGCTGCCAGGCCCGCCCGCGTTCAGGGACGGCACAATGCGATGGGCGGCACTTTGGCGGCGCGCGCGGCGAACGCGAGAGAGCTCAGCGTCTCTGCCGCCGATGCAGCCTCCGGCGCCAGGTTAGCCACAAGCAGCACCTTGCTGCTGCCGCACAGGGAGTCCTGCAGGACCTGCGCCAGGCGCGCACAGCTCCCAAGGCCTCAGCCCTTGTTGCAGATCAAGCCCGAGCGGCTGAGCGCGGGTGCATGCGAAGCCAGTATCAGGTAGCAGTGCCCCGTCTCGTCAAGACATGCGGCCGGCACAGCGCCGCTTCAGCGGCCGCCCCGCTCAGGCGCCCCCGGCCGCGGCGCGCGCGCCGGAGGGATCCGCGGAGGCCAGCGCGCGCCTGCGTGAGCCGCGAGTTGCGGAAGGGGATGTGCGCGGCCTTGCGCTGCAGCGCGGCCACGACGTCGCCGAGCGCCGCCAGCGAGCGGTTGATCGCGCCCGCCTCCCGCAGCGCCTGCCCCGCCGCCTCGCTGCGCGCGACCCGCTCCGAGCCTGCGCGCGCCCCGCCCTCTGTCAAGACACCTCGCCATGCGTGGCGGCCAGGCTCCCTCCCACTCGCCAGCCTTGGGTTGATGAGCGGTCATCCCCTTCGGACGACACAGGGGCAGGGGCGCAGGGCCACACTGTTTCTATGCATGCACATCGCTGGCGGACATGCGAGCTTGCAGCCCAAGTGAATCAAAGGGCGGCGCGCCTGCCAGGTCGACCAGGTGCAGCGTGGTTGCGGCGCCGCCGGGCGCCGCGGGCGCCAGGCGCACGGCCAGCAGCGCGTGGCTGCGCGAGGAGGCGTCGTTCATGGCGGTCGCGCCGGTCGCGCGCGCGGCCTGGCCCTGCGCCAGCGCGCCTGCCACGTCGCCCGGCGCCGCCACCGGCCGCCAGGTGAGCCCCGCGATGCGCTCCGCACCTGCGGGGACTTGCTTGAGATGGAGTGTGCACGCTGGCTCACAACAGTTATTGATGGTGTCCATTCCCTTCCAGGACTCCTGCATGGCATATCTTCGACTCAGGCTGCGGTTGTCTGCCTCTCAAGCGCGCGCAGCCTGCGCGGATGCGGGCACGGGCCAGCCAGCGCGTACGCGCACCTGGCGGCAGGGCGCCCGCGGCGAGCGCAGAGACCTCCAGCGGCCGCGCCGGGCTGCCGGGCGCCGCCAGCAGATCCCGCACCTCCTCGTTGTACACCTATGCGGCCGGCCACGCAATGTGCATTCACTCAGGCACGACTGGGCTGCTGAGCTGCGGGGGTCGCGCACGGCGGTGCGCATGTGCCCCACCTCCAGCATCGCCACGGTCATCTCGCGGGGCGCGCGCGCGGCCCCGCCGGCCTCGGCCTGCAGCGCCGCGAACAGCATCTCGAGCGCGCGCGCGCTCAGCCCTGCGAAACAGCCACGCGGGGGCGCCTCAGCGTCTGCACAGTGACACGGCCTGAGAGCAAGCACAGCCGCCTGCGCGAGCAGCCTGGCGCGGACCTGGGTCGTCAGGCGGGCCCTGCATCGTGTGCGTCTTGCCGCTGTGCGCGCCCCAGACCGAGGGTCAGCAGTCCCGTGGACGAGCAGTGCACCGCAGATGCTTGGCGCGCGAGTGCGCGCGGCATAGCCGGCCGCCTTGTGATGATTAAAAGGCGCGGCGCGTGCCCGTGCCTGCCCGTCTGGCCATACGCAAAGATGCAGGCGTTGTAGCCGTCCAGCACAGAGTGCACCAGCGGCGCGACCTCCGCGAACACGTCTGCCTGCGCGCGCGCGCACTTGCGGCGTCGCGCAGGGCGCGTGGTGGCAGAGAGCAGGGGTCTCCGAAATGTGGAGCGCGCGCGCCTGCGTGGAGGCCGGGCCGAGCACGGTGTCGAACTCGAAGTCGGCGATGCGGCGCTCGGGCGGGCTGATGGTCAGCGCGCCCGGCATGCGGAAGCTGATGACGGAGTCGGACCCTACCCTATCCAGCTCGGGTCTAGGGTTGGGAAGCTCGGGCCGCACGCGCACGAGCACGCGGATGTTGCCGCGCAGCAGCTGCAGCGCCTCGTGCAGCTGCGCGCGGTTGGGGTGAGGCCCTCGGTGGCTGGGCGGCCGCGTGAGCGCGTGGCGCGGGGCGTTCACGCGGCCTACGCCAGCCCGGCGCCCCTGGCCTTGCAGGGTGGCTTCCGCCAGCCAACACATGGGCTTGCTTGCCAAACCAGGTGGTGAAACTTATGAAGGGCTGCAGGGGCCAGACACATGCCTAACAACATGGTTGAACAACACCCAGACAACAACACATGCGATGCTGATACAGCCGAGCGGCCCGTATCAAGCGCCCGCATCTGCCGACGCGGGCCCACCACGTCACAGGACGAGGATGCGGGGCCGCACGTCGCGGCGCAGCGCGCGCTCCTCCATGAAGCGCCGCTCCCAGCCGGCGGCAGACGCAGCCGCGGCCGCGGCCGCCGCCGTGACTTCTTTTACCTGCGCAGCCCGCGGCACTCAACAGAGCGACCATCACGTCACAGAAGTGCAGGCACGCCCCACAGGCGCAGTGCTGCAGTGAATCAGTACGCGTGCATGCCAGTGCGGGTGCTTGACTGTGCCCCGTTTGTGCGAGTGTGATTCAGCTGCAATATATTTTACTCCAGATCTATTGTGTTGTCGGACTCGGGCATGTTTGTGTTCCTGATTTACGCCAGTGCTTGCAGAGCACAAGCCAGGCATCCAACACGCATACCTGCTCTGCCAGCGCGGCGGCGGCGCCGCGCGCCTCATCGGCTGCGCCAACGGCGGCTTGCGCGGCGGCCTCCCCGTCGGCGCGCGCCGCCGCGAGCGCTGCCGTCAGCTCGGACATGCGCGCGTGCGCGGCGTCCGCCTGCTGCTGCGCGGCCACATGTGCGGCGGCGAGCGCTGCGCTGGAGTCGTGGCTCGCCTTCTCGAGCTCGGCGATCTGACCTGCTCCTAGGCAAGCAGCGCCTCGGCAACAGAAAGACTGCCTGTCGATGCAGGCACGCTCTGGCATGCGGAGCCATCATGCCCCCTTTGCACAGCAGGCTGCACGTGCACCCGAGCCACCAGATGTCTAGGCTTCCATTCGGCGGAGACGCGGCCGCAGCACGCATGGCGGCCCTGGCAGTCGGGCATTCCCTGGACCCCAGGGCAGCGTGCGGCGGCGCCCCCAGGGCAGCACAGGGCGGGACGGCCTCGTGCGGCGCACCCTGCGCGCCCTCCAGCGCGCCCGCCAGCTCCGCGCCGCGCGCCTCGGCGAGCTCGCTGGCGGCGCGCTGCCGCTCGAGGCGTTCCTGTGTGCCCGCCATTTCGTCGCACACCGCGGTCAGCTGCGCCTCCCACTGCGCATTTGCGGTCGACAGCGCCTCCGCAGCGGCCTCCTCGACCTTCGCGGCCCGGGCGCGCGCGGCAGCCGCGTCGGCCCGCACGGTCGCAGCGGCGCCCTCCGCGGCCGCCGCGCGCGCCTCGGCGGCCGCAGCTGCGCCCTCCGCGGCCGCCTCCGCCGCGGCGAGCGCCGCACTCGCAGTCTCTGCGAACGCCTCCGCCGCGAGCCGTGCCGCGGCCGCCTGCGCCAGCGCGTCGCGCGCCTCCGCCAGCTCTGCGCGCGCGTCCGCCGCGGCCCGTCCCTCGTCCGCTGCCGCCCGCGCAGCGTCGGCCGCGCCAGCCTCCGCCGCGGTTGCCCGCTCTCGGGCGGCGGAGACGTCAGCCGCTGCGGCCTCCTCGGCCGCTGCGCGCTCCTGGCCGGCCGCCGTCACAGGCGCCGGCGCTGCCGCCTGCCGCAGCAGGGGCGGTGCGCCGCTGGAAGCCTGTATCTGCAACAACAAGCAGCCCTGCCCTTTCTGCCGTCCACACAGTAGCTGGATGCATAGCCTGGTGCGCTGTGCAGCAGGGCGCCAGGTTCGGTGATGTCGCGCGGCGGCGCCGCGGCCGTAAAAGTAACTTGCATCCAGGCACGCGGCGGCGCGGTGCCTGGGCAGGCCGGCCGGGTCACCTGGGCGAGCCGGCGGGCCTGCATGCGCGCGCGCAGCAGCTCGGCCTGCGCTTCGGCCTCGTGCAGGCGCTCGGTCAGGTCGATGATGATCTGCGCGGCCGCCTTCTGCGTCCTGGCCTCCATCGCCGCGCCCAGCGGCGCGTTCTCCTCGCCGGCGTCATCGTCCCCGCTGCGCCCCCGACGCGGACACAAATGGACAGAGCGCAGAGGCCGAGCTTTCAACGTGAAGCTTGCTTGAAGCGCCAAGCGTTAAAAGTGATTTTATACAGACACAGCCGGTGAGCGGGGCGCACACCCAAGCGACAGGCGCCGCGACAGGGTGGAGGACGACTGCACAAAGAAGCGCGACACCTTGGACAGCAGGCCATCCTCTCCGCTGTCTCCTTCACGCACACAGGCACCCAGGTCACCATCCCTCAAGGTCTGCTAGAGGGACGCCCAGTGCCGGTGGCTACAGGCAGGGGGGCGTGAGGGTCTGGGGCTGTGAGCGGCAGGTCTGCGTGCACCATCACAAATCATGCGCCCGCACCGCCCCACAGCTCCCCCGCATATAGCTTCTGCTCCAAGTCGGCGATCTTGCTGACTAGCCGCGGGATGAGCTCGCGGGACTCGCTGCTGTCTTTGCACTTGCCCACATGGGAGGCATGGTTCGGCGTATTGTCTGGCTGTATCTCGGCCAGTGCCTCGCGCTGAGGCATTGCCATTGTTCCAGTTGCGGCGCAATCTAGCGCTACTCACATCCTCAGCTTGAGCAAGCAGGCCAGCTGAGCTGCTCTTTTAAACATTTGCAACATTGAACATTTGCACTTTTAAATTAATTCACCAGCCCTGCAGGGGGTAACAGCCTGCCTGGAGTCATGCATGCTGGATCATTAAAGATGCCACCTAGGTTTAACAAATCTAGCCTGCCTGTCCTAAGTGCGTTTGTGACTGTCAACGACCACTGCGACTGTCACAACAGCGCCGCTCTAGATGCAGCAGACAGCTGCCGTGCGTACTCAGAACTTGAATACCTGCTCCGGCGCATAGCCCAGCTTCTTCAGGATGCCGGTCAGCTCGCCCTGCGACTTGTCCTTGGCCTTGTCGCCGCTGATGGCGTTCATCATGGGCGGCGGGCCTGCATGCGCCGGCCTGGATGTCAGAAACGGGCAGGCAGCGCCATGAGTATGCAGTGAAGTGCAGGTTGGGTGACAGACAGACACGGCGAGAACTGACACAGCAGAACACTGCCAGGCCCCCTTCAAGGGGCGCAGGAGCGGTGCATTGCGGTAGGCGCTGGAAGGGTGCCACACCGCACACCTGCGCCCGTTCACAGATTAGACCTCACACAGTAATAAATTGCCGGCACGCTGCATGCATGCACGCACGCATGTATGTCAGGGAGCATGGACTTGCCAATATGTGTCGCAGCAACTGCTGCATGCCCCAACAAGGCGCACCAAGATAAGCGTGTCTGGGCCGGGCGGCGGCAGGTGATCCTTCACCATCTGCGGCAAGAGCGCTACGTGAGCAACCGGTGCGCATCACCAAGGCGGCTGCTGTGAACTGACACCTGAGCAAGAACACAACGCTTGCGGACCTGCGGCGTTACGTAGCCCACGCCGCCACGCCAGCTCGGGCTCTGCGCCTCATCCACGACATAATACACCTGCAGGGCGTTGCCGCTGCTGTTGTGCATCAGAGGCATTTGCTCAGAGCGAGGACCTGCAGGCCACATAGCATAACACGCTGCTAGGTGAGACTGGTCCAGGTTACTGCACACAGCTGGCCATGCAGCCAGCGAGCTTCACAGCAGGGCGGCCCCACCTTAAAATTCTTGTGCATTCTTGCCATGTCATCAATCTCCTGCTTCAGGATGATGTCGTCCTCTGTTTGGTTCCCGAAGATGAGCGACACCTGTTGTCCAAACGCCGAAAGCGCTCAGGGTCAGGGCGAGCCACCGTGCTGTGCATGTGCACACACGCCAGCCACAGCACCGTCGTGCCCAGCTCTATGTGGCCGTGCTCAGCTGCCATGGGGCCGCGCCTCCGTTTTGTCGTCAGGATTCCGCAGCACCTCCGAAGCTATCTGGAGCATCGGCGTCAGCCCGCTCCCGCCTGCCACCTGCGCTTGCACCCCATAGAGCATCAGCATAACATGTAGCCATAGCATCACAGGCAATGGTAGGGAAGGGTGTTTTGTTGCAGGCCGTGAGCCTATTGATCCTGACGGCAGCCTCGTCAAGGCAACTGGTCGAGGCAACTGGTCACCCTGGCAGTGAGACCAATCACAGTCTTCTACAGGCACAGGGCGCGGGAGGCACCATGCCGAGCGCCTTCTTCATGTTGGGCGCGTACTCCAGCTTGCTGACCGGGCCCTTGAACTCCAGCGTGTCGCCCACCTCCAGGCCCACGATGTGCTTCGACAGCTTCCCCTGCTCGTAGCCCTTGACGACCTGACGCGCGCGCGGCCGCGCGCCTCACGCCACTGCATCGGGTGGCACGAAGCTGCGCTGCTGGAGCACACCGCTCGCATGCATTTCGCCGCAAGCAGCTGCAGCGCTATCACAGACAGGACGGCGCGACTGCTCCCAACAACAAAAGCCCTAGAGTGCGCTCCATGCTGAGCTATGCACACTCCAAGCATGCGAGCTCACCAGGTCGAGGTACCCCCGCGCGTCCGGCGGGCTGGTCGGCGTGTAGGGCCTGATCACGAACTTCTTGGAGCCGTCCGGGTTCTCGGAGCCTATGGGCGCCCTGCGCAGCGCACGCGCATGCATACGGTGTTGCAGAAGGGCATTCACTCAGTCGACCATGCATGTGGTCTATTGCCTCGAGCTGAACGTCCCAAAGCAGCTCTGCCCGCAGACTCAAGCTGCGCTCGCAGTGCACCGCCGTCCGCCGCCGGCAGCGCGCACGCACCTTGTGAGTAGGCACGAAGCGACGTGCAGGCCTGACACCTGCTCCAACTCCGGCAGCGCAAACCTGGGACACAGCAAACGCTTCAGCTGCGCAGCCCCACTGCTGGACTCCGCAGCGCTCTGCGGTCCCTGGTGTCAGCACAGCGCAGCCGGTCTGCACAGCAAAGCAGCTGCGGCTGTGCCATCAACAGGCCCGAGACCAGGCAAGACTCAGGCTACGACCGGGCGACTGTGCAACGAGCTCTGGTCTGAAGCGCCCCGCCACACCGTAGTTGCTGTGTGTTCTTGGTGACTGGCTCCTTGCTCATAACACGGAAGGAGCGCCACTCCTTGGGGTCCAGCGCGCCGGCAGGCTCGCTGCTGGGCGCCTGCTCGCAGTGCGCGGTCGGGCCCACATCCTGCGCCCGTCCGCAAGCGCAGTGAGTGGCAGGCGCGGGCGCCCGCTGCACAGCGCCGCAGGGCGCTTGCATATGCGCGGGTGCAGATGCTGGCTTGTTGCACAGAATGGCTTCAGGTACTATCCACTCAGCGGGCTGATTATGTGAGCGCTCACCCACTGCAGGAGTGAGCTGACGCCCGCAGCGCCGAGCCCTGCGATGCCTGCATACAGCAGACCGCTGCGACTCCTCAAGCTCCTCAGCATGGTGGCTCCCGAGTGCGGAACAAGCTGGAGCGACTCGAGTTGCAGAGCCGACGCCTGTATAAACACACAAGCTCGGGCTCGCGCTCAAACCGGGCCACATCAGGCTGTGATTTCAGATTGCCTCCTGTGCGCTGTGGGACGCGATGTACGCGATGCTGGCGTAAACTTGCCTCCTATGTTCCCTGCTTGACACACGCTCAGTCACCCTGGCTTGCTCGTGCACCAAAGCAGTGCAGAGCCCACCCAGCAGGAACGAGACTCTGCCCCTGCTCTCCAGCAGCGCGCTGAAGGCTGCGGGAGCGGGCGCAGAAGATGTTGCACAGCTGAATGGGCCCCTGGGGCGCTCGGCAATGCATGCAACCTTGGACGGAGGAATCACCATCTTTTACGACTTGTATGGTGTGTTCAAGCTATTTAGTAGTAATTGCTTCTCAACTGCCTGCCCCCTTGTGTAAAGTGGAGGTGGTGTGGCAGTTGACGCATGACAACACCGCATGCGCACGTGCGGCAGGCAAGGTCGAGCAGTTGGGCGCTGCCGAGGGAGCCACAGCGGCGGGTGATACGCAGAGAGTGGCGTACACAGGTGCAGTGGCTTGCAGCCTCCACAGCTTCAGCTGTGGGTGCATACCAGACGCGCCCAGTGCAAGCAGCACCAAGGGTTTTTTGCAATGCGCAGTGTCTGCAGGACCGGCGGCGAGGCCCTTAGCCACAGGGGCTAAGCCCGCCAAGTCAGAGGCAGGCGAGAGCCCGGATGAAGAGGCGCGGCCAAATGGCGTCCACCCCGCGAGCGTGGCAGCTGCAGCCAGGCGCCCAAACGACACAAGTTTAGCAGCAGGCGCTGCAGGCACGGCCGGCGAGGCCGCGCGCGCTGCCACGCAGCCAAACGGCGTCCACCCCGCAGGTGAGGCCGCAGCCGGGAGCAACCGTGTTTGCGCAGCAGAGCCGAGAAGGCCCCCAGCCTGCCAGTGAGGGTGCAGATGGGGGTGCCTGAGTGGCCTGTCGCAGTCCCCTGTGCTCAGGCCGCACGCACAGGCGCAGGAGGCGGCAGCGTCCTGCAGCAGGCGCATGATGAGGCAGCTGGGCGTGCCGGCGCCCGGCTTGCTGCTGCGGCTGGCCTGTGGGAGGCTGCGGACCCTGACAGGCGCGTCTGCGCCCCCTAACGCAACACATCCGGGCTGTGTTTTGCACCCATGCTTGCTTAAACCACTACAGCCCAGGGCGCTTGCACGTGCAAGCCCCGCTGTGCTGTGTTGAGCATTCTGTGCAAATTCAAGGGAGACCTGCCTTGGCACAAAAGGGGGTGCCTGGCAAGCAAGACCCGCACTCTTGTTTTTTTGTCTCAGGGGCGCCTGCAAGCTCCTCCGGGCTCTGCCTTTCAGCATATGAAGTCGCGTCATTACAAATGCGGCGCCTTGCCCGCTCCTTGCGGCAGTGCCAACGTGGTGTTTGGTGTGCAAGCAGTGCGGCTGTAGCGCAGCCCGTGCGCGGCAGGGGGCGCTCTCGGGCAGGCGCTGCTGCCGCCGCCGGGGCCGCGCCCGCGCCCGCCGGCAGCCCGGCGGCGCCCGGCGCGGCGCCCGGCGGCAGGTGCCAGCTCTGCGGCGTGACCTGCTGCTGGCCGGGCGGCGGCGACCCTGTCGTTGACCCCCCGGCGATGGGCGACGGCGCGCCCGGCGAGCCCTGCGACCGCGTCATCTTCATCTGCGGCGTGTCGGCGCGCGGGCGCACTGAGTTCTACCAGGCGCGCCGCCCCGGCTCTGCGGGAGGGGGACGAGGTGGGGGCGCGCTTGTCCTGGCTGCGGCGTGGTTGCCGGCTGCGTCGAGCGCATGCAAGAAGTGCATGAAAGTGGGCGGGATGCTTAGCAGGGCACGCCCTGCCGCGCGCCTGCCGGGAGCGCCCTGAAGCAGCAGGCACATCGCTCTGCAAAGTCGGGCCGCAGCCGCGCCTTGGTGAGCTGAGGTTGCGGCGCCCGCTGGCGCGCGCAGCCGGTGGTTGCGCACTTGGCGGGCCTGCGCAACGGCGCCGGCCGGCCGCTGGTGACGTGTTGTACATTCGACAATAGAGGCATTGGCAAATCGAGCATTCCCACTGACGGCGCTGCCTACTCCACGCGGGTCATGGCCGGCGACGTGCTAGGTGTGGCTGCGTATGTGCGAGTGGGCGCGAGTGCAGCGTGTCGCGCTGTGTGCTGCTACGTGCGCCTCGTGCAATGCTTGTTCGGTGGATGCTGCAGTGACACGGGAAGAGCCCGCAGCGGCTGGCAGCTTGCGTGCGCGACATGCAGCCGCCGGTGTCACCATCCGTGCCGCGCCTGTATCAGCGGGCTGGCAGTGCAGCTGCGCTGCCAGCTGCAGCCTGTGTGCGGAGCACGTGCGTGCTTGCTCTGGACGTGAGACATACGTTGGCTGCCTCCCGGAGTGCCTAGCGCATGTTCAATGGGTAGCTGTGCGCATCGCCGTGATTGCACCACAGGTGGCGAGCACATGTGGCACATGCCCGAGTCACCAGCGTGTGTGTGAGACGTGAGGGCGTCCTGGGTGCGGCTGCAGGGCTGATGGAACATCTGCGGTGGCCCCGAGCGCATCTGGTTGGCCTGAGCCTCGGGGGTGCGCGCCCCGACCGCCCGCACCCCCCACTCTCCCCCCGCGCCGCACGCGTGGGCGGTGTTGCAGGAGGGGTTGTCAAGGCGACATGCCATCTCAGCCTCCCGCGTCTGCTTCTGCTGCTTTAGGGCGGCGGGCGGAAATTCTGCTGCCAAGTTGCTGCTTCTGGCCCACCATGGCGCGGAGTGTCCAGGTCGCCAAGACCCTGCAGTGCCAGCAGCACAAGGGTTACTCCTGAGCGTGCATGCCTGGGTGCATCGCGAAGCTGCCGTGCTGATGAACTCCCCTGCCTGGCTGCATGTGCGCCCTGGGTGTCGGGAATGAGCACCGGCGCCGCATGGGTGGCAACAGGTCAAGTTGCACCCAGGCTGCCTGCGGATGGTGCGGGCCTCTGTAGCGGGACGCAGCTGGCAGAGGTTGGCTGTCCCGCTCCACCAGGCCGCCTGTGGCCGGCGCAGGTTTCGTGGCGGTGAAGGCGGCCGCGATGGCGCCGGGGCGCGTGGCGTCGCTGACGCTGCTGGGGACCACGCGCCACGGCTGGCACAACGCCGCCTCGCTCGCGTGCACGCCGTGGCTGGCCGCCGAGGCGCGCGCGCGCGCCCGCCCCGCTCGCCTGCCCACGCCGCGTTGCCGCGCGCATGCGCCCGGCCGTTGCTGGCTACCGTGTGGAAGTGGAAATTTCGTACAATTTTTTCCTGGTTTGCAAAGTTTTGCCCTGTCCTGGGCTGATCGTCACGGGCCTGGGCAGGCCGCGCAGCGCAAGGGCGCCCGGCAGCGACGGGGCTGGCCCGGCGCGGAGCGGCAGGCGGGCGTGTTCCCCATGAGCCGGCGCAAGATCGCGGCGTACCTGCGCGTCAACTTCTCGCCCGGCTTCCTGGCGCAGCGCGTGGGCGGCAGGCCGCGCCGCGACGCGCTCGTCGCCGGCACCTGGCGCGCGCACACCGCGATTCTCAGGAGCAGCTGTGCTTGGAGGATACGGCGTGAGGGTAGGACCGGGGTGTGAGGCGTGCCAGGCTCAAGGCTGTTCATGCAGGAAGAGTTGCCACGGGGTACACATGTGTAGGGCTTGCCTGCAGCTTTCACACCTAGGTAGGCACTGCCCTGCGGCCAGTGGAGCTGCTTGCGCACAGTTCCCCTCTGCGGGCATGGCCATGAGGCGCATACACGGAGGGGGGCCACACATGCGGCAGGGCTGCAGGCAAGGTGGGAGGGACAGAGTGAGGTGATCAGCACAGGTGTGCGCGCGCCAGGGAGGCGCTGCGCTTGGGCCTGACCGAGAAGTTCCTGGCGGAGGACCAGCCGCCCGCCGGGCAGCACGGGCACATGCGCGCCGCGCTCGCACACAGGCGCGCGTCCCACACCCGCGGCGCCCTGTGTGACACTGAGCGGCCCGCGCGGCCCTGCGCGCAACGCAGACACGTGTGGCAGGCGCATGCTGCAGCCCGCCGTCGGCGTGCAGGCCCGGCCTGGGGCACTCGGTGTCGTGCACTGGGTGACCCCGCAGCGCGCTCCTGGCACCATGCGCGGGTGAGCACGGCCGCCGCGCTTTAGCAGCGGGCGCCGCTGCGCTCTATTAGCAATGGTGCAACGAGCGGCCTGGCAGCTGTTCAGCAAGGGGAGAGCCTGCTGGTGAGGGGAAGCCTGTTGTGTATGCGCAATTGCGATAGTGCTTCACTGAAAAGCACGGAACCTTGCATGACGGCAAAGACGCATGCACGGCTAGACAGGGACGGCCGTGCGCCGTCGCGACGCAGGCTGAGCGCGGCGGAGATCCGGACCATCCGCGGCGCGCGCGTGCCGGTGCAGTGCATCTCCGGCCGCCAGGACCTGTGCGCGGGCAGGTTCTGGGTGGCGCGCTTTGCGCGCGCGCTCGGCTGCCCGCACATCCTGCTGGGTGCGCGCTGGCGCGGCCTCCCTGCTGACGCTGCGCTGCGCGCACCTCCCCCTGGCAGGCGCCATGCGTGGCTGCATGCGCTATAGCTGGCCAGAGGCATGCAGAACATTAGAGAGGTCTCCGGCCCCCATGCGCAAGATAGGTAGTAAGCTTTGCCACCACAGGGTTGCGCATGGGTGGCTGCCGCCCCCCCCGGGCTTGATCCTCCGGAGTCCAATTTTCGTGCGCGATATTCGTTGGCATGCTCTGTCTAGCTGAGAACATGCTGAGTAGCTGAGTCGCTCCCTCTGTGTGGGGGCAGTGGGCGGGCATGCCGGCATCTGCTTGGAGAGCTGCGCGCCCATCTGCGCCGCCATCGAGGACGTCATGCAAGTGTCGGTGCGTGCCACTTGCAACGCAAGACGAAAGCAAGACAAAAGCATTTGGTCTGGCGCAGCCAGACAGTGCATGCCTGGTTGGGCGTGCACAAAGTCCAAGTTCTGACCATTGCAAAAATTTACCAACTCTTTTTGCAGGTGCTGCGCGACCGTGCGGACAAGGGCGGGGCTATATAGCATGTGGAGACCAGCCCGGACCGCTGGTGAGGACCCAGAATGTGCGCAATACCAGCGCCATATACCTCGACTACAAATGAGGCAGGTTTTGTTTAGTCTGTTGAAACGCGTGTGGACGCCAGCCCATGTTCTGAGTGTGTGAGAGCGGTCCAGCTGAGGGTACCTTTGAGTTTGTACATAGGCTGCAATGATGTAGCCCTTACTGTGAAGGCCTGTTTTGTTTGAGAGTGTATACTGAGAGTCATAAGGCCTTGCACGATGTGCTGCGAGCACGAAAGGCAGACAAGCAGTGACCCCAGCAACAGGCAGGCAGGACCTGACGGCGGCCATTGGCTTCCTTTGGCGCCACATGCGGCATGTGGCATGCCTCTCATGTATTTGTAGACCCAACTTAGCCAGGGGTTTCGACATGCCTGATCAGGCTACATGCCTCTCGACATGTCGAGCTCTTGCACAACTCCGCCCCCACACAAGGTCCAACTGCGCAACCATCTGACAACGCCATGGCCGCCCTATCCATGCATGTGTCCATGCCCATGCCAAGGCAGCCTGGCACAGGCCTGCGCAGGCCGCAGAGGTGTCCTGCGTGCCGGGCGGCCACGGACACAGCGCTGAGCGGCCTGGCATACCCGTTCGCGCCTACAAGCCGCAACTCGGGCAGCCTGCGTCTGTTTCTGGACAGCGCATCCCCTGTGCAGTGGTACGGTATAGTACGCTTCCAGTGCCGCCTGCTCAGCCCACTGCTGAGCCTTGTCCACTCCCCCAGGCCTGACACTGCAGCTGTGTGTAGGGAGAGGTGGGCGCCGTATCAGCTTTTCTATGGCGCGCCTTCCAGCCTGCATGCCGACTGTCAGCTCAAGCAGCTCGAGCTGCAGCGTGTGTCGCCTGAGGGCTGCTGTCTGGGAGGCTTGCAGGCTTTACTACCAACCCATCCATCCTCCTCCGCGACGAGGTGCCGCAGTGCAGCGTCCGGATCCTCTCCGTTCTTGCGAAGCAGGTGAGAGCATATGCCCTGCAGCGGCCACTTGCGATTGAGAGCGGTGTCTTGTCAAGTTCATGAGGACACATAGGCGCGCTTTTCACGCGTCTGAGCAGAGCTTGGTACCCACGCTACTGCTTGCAAGCCTGCCTGAATACAATTCAGTGTCTATCGCATTGGTGTCCAGTGACAAGAGCAGCCTGATGCCTGCCCGCTCGTCACTTTTTGAGGGCAGCTTGGGGGAGAACTGCTGGTCAGCGAGGAAGCTGGCAGGCTAGCTGGGCGTGCAGAAGCCGCTGGCGACCAGTCTGCGTGTCTGTCGGCCTGCCATAGCCGCGCAGGACAGGAGTGTTGGGGCTGGAAGTCAGCTTGAAGGCAGACGACGCAGGAGACGCACTCGCAGGCCCAAAGGTAGCTGCCCCTCTGCCTGAGGCCCTTGGCGAGGGGGCTCGGCGCGCGGCCGCGCAGGCGTGGGACCTGGGCGGGCAGGAGCTGCAGCTGCAGGCGTGGGGTGACAGCGCGGGGCGGCTGTTCTCCGTGGGCCTGGACCTGGCGGCCATCGACCCGCGCGTGGTGGTCAAGCTGCCGGCCACCGCGCAGGGCATGGAGGCCGCCGCCTACCTCAAGGACCGCAGCGTGCGCGTGACAATGACCGGTGCGCGCGCCGCGCACCGCGCGCCCGGGCTGCCTGGTCAGCGCCTGCGAGCATGCTCGAGCAGGCGCCTGGCTTGTGTGGGTCACCTGGTTGGGTCCTGAAAGCAGAAGAGTACTATGTTGTGTGCACGATGCGCCTTGGGGCTATTTCGCGCAGCACTGTGAATTACAGTTGCAGCACACTAGCTGTAAACGTACTCGTCTGCAAAGTGGGGGCCGTGACAAGCAATTTGCACACAGTTCAGCCAATTCCTGCGTGTTGCAGGCTTGTACGCGGCGCACCAGTCCATCTCAGGTAGTGGGCCCTGCCTGTGACGCAGACTGCTGGCAAGCATGCAGCTTTTTGTTCTGCCTGCTCTGGCACAACGTTGGTTCCTGATGTGCACTGGTGTCTCTTCAAATCCGCAGCCATGGCCATTGGAGCCGATTACGTCGCACCGTACCTAGGCCGCATGGATGATGCCGGCATGGATGTGCGCACCCCGCTCCTTTGGGTACAGCGCATTACGTTTCAGTGGAGCGGCTGTCTACCAGCAAGCAAGGTGGATGGTGCCTCATTGCCGGCTGAGACTGTTGCCAGGCTGCGAGGCTGCCAGCCGGTGACCTGTGACACTCACTGCGCTTAGCTTGCTCAAGGAGGCCCAGGGTGCTTGGAGCCAGTGTCTGTGCAAGCGTGCCACTTCCCACCTGCTGTTGTTCTGACGAGGCCGGCTACAAAGTGTTCTTTAGAGCAGTGCGTGCAACTTACCTCTGGCTGACTGCGTGCTTAACTGCATACGCTGCAGCTGGCATGCCGGACTCTTTATCATGGGATGCAGTAGTTGCAGTAGGGGCCGACGCCAGTGGTGGCGGGGCAGGGCCAGGCAGAGGTCGCGCGCATGCAGAAGACCGTGACGGGGCTGGGCAGCCAGATGCGCGTGCTGGTCGCCAGCGTGCGCCGGCCGTCCGACATGGCCGCGCTGGCTGCACAGGCACCGCCCCTCCCTTTCTAGAGAGCCATGTCCCGGAGCCGTCTTTGGTGCTGACTTGAGAACCTGCATGTGCGGCGGGTTTTGTGCAAGTGCAGAGCCCATGCAATGCTGCGATGGTCCAGGGACTGTTGCAGGGTCCGTCATGAAGCTGCCGCTCGTGCCGCGCAGGGATGCGACACTTTTGCGCTCTCGCCCGACGTCGCGCGCGCTCTGTTCAAGGAGCCGCTGACGATTGAGGCGGCCGCTGATTTTGAGCAGGCGGCGCGAGCGCTGGGGGGCACTTGAGTGGTTGACAGCGCTCCATGACAGCGCTCCATTTCTGTCAGAAACCTTGCCGAACTCCTCCCAGGTTTGAAGGTTCTCTGTGCCTTGACACTGTCCAGAGTTACTAGCCAAGTCTCGCAGGAACTGGGAGTGATAGGTGAGTGCTGTCTGTGAGCAGCAGGATATGTGCAGGATAAGAAAAGGGGGTGTTGTCAACAAGCACGAGTCACCGCAGTGTCGCTGAGCATGGCTGGTGCATGGCTGGTGCTGACCTGCATGCCAGCACCAAAAGAGAAATCAGGTCCAGGGCAATGCTACACCTATCAACCCCCAAGCGTGGGACGCACTTGCCGTGCGCAATGACTATTGTCCAATCTATTCACGCATGCCGCTGTTTCCCGTAGCCTACGTTTGATGCTGTCAGTGCCATTTATGTTGTATATTAGGACCGCAGTCCTAGCTGGGGAGCTTGTCAGTTGTGCGGGGAGGAGCCAAGCCGCGCAGCAACCACCGCGCGCCACCGCGAGCGCGGCGCCGCATACACCAGCCCGCCTGGGCCGCCGCCCGGCTTCCTGGTCCCGCGCCGCCCGACAGACTGGCTGCGGGCCCCGGCCCCGCCCCGCACACCTAACAGCTTCCCCAGCTAGGACTAGGCGTCCTAACATATAACATAAACGGCACTGACACCTCCAAGCTCAGACTACGGGATACAGCGTCGTACTTGAGTAGCTTTGTCATAGTCATCCCATGAGAAACCTGCTCAAATGCAGCCTTGATCCCTCTTCTCCTGAAACACACAGTACACCATATACACGCTGAAGAGCGCGGCCGCCGTGGAGTGGATACATTGGTCGCAGTGCGCAACCACCCCGCCTGCTTCAGCCAGCGGTGGCAGGGCCATCATAGTAGCCCACAGGCTACTATGAAGGTCACATCATCCATGCAATGCCCCCCAGACAAAGTGGCGGCCAGCATACCCTGCAGGTACCTAGGCTATAGGCCTGACCCTCGATCGGACTCGTCACAGAGCGCACAGCACAAGTTTGACAGTGATAGGTCAAGCAATTACCCAGACAGCGCAGGTATATTGTGAGCGGGTACGTGCACTTTTGCAGGGCTGCACCAGGCAGACGAAGTCCAGGAACTGGTCCAGCACTGTACTGCAGTGCGCTGGAGTTGTACGCCTAGTCTGGGGGCACTGGGCTGTCGCTTGAAGCTTGCATTCTGCTACTCACACCATTTTGTGTGCAAAGGCGCTGAGGCCGAATCCGGTATCTGGGCGAAGTGGGATGTGCGCACATCCTGAGTTCTACAGGGGCAAATTTGCAAAAGGTGGACAAGGCAACCAACTCTGGTTGCATGAACGATAAGTCACCTATTTGTATCAGGCAACCTCAAGGAGAGGGGAGGCAGATGGCCTCCGCCGGCGCCACTTTGAGAAAGAGGTCCACGGACACAAACGCGCACAGACATGCAGGGCAGTCCTGATGCCAAACGCTTCACACAGAAGCCAGTTTCCAGCAACCTCCATGTAGGTGGGGGCAGCATAGTCACTTTAGTAAAGTTTCTGCGGTAAGAGTGTTTGCCGTGGGCGCATACTGTGTGGTGTGCACACTCTGCGCAGGTCGCTGCTTCGCAGCTATCTTGCCAAGAAGTCTGGAGCAAGCCTCTGTTGCGCCTGCCGCTTAGTCTGCACAGAGGGAGGTATGGGTCAGCGGCTGTCACACAGTAAAAGTGGGTAGCGCACTGCAGGTCTGAGCGCTCACCAGACACGCAGCCCTGGCACAGGTGGATCCCAGAACGCTGTGTGTCCTAGAAGCAGAAGTAAGGTCTTGCGGCTTGTGCACCTTGGTTGCTGCGCATAATACTGACACATCTTATATGGGTGCAGCAATGTGGCTGGCGGTGCTGCTGGGCTGCGCAGCAGCGCTGCCCGCGGCGCTGGCGCAGGAACCTGCTGTCTCACAGAGTGCGGGCGGCCCCGGCCGTGACCTGACTCACTGCCCCGGCCGTGACCTGACTCACTGCATACGAAGTGCTGCTCTCCAGGGAGGGTGGCGGCGTGGCTGCAGCCTGGTCAGTGCTCTCCTGCTGACCAAGTAGCTGACTTGCCTTTGCATAGCATGGCCTCTCTGCGCGCCCTGCCTGCTTGTCTGGCACTTGCTGAAGGCGGTCGGCGCACAGGCGGCGCCCTCTCGCCGGGGCCTGGACAGCCCCCGCCGCCGCTGCCGGACACATGGTCTGGCAACGCACAGGGCTTCTACTCCGTCGTCGATGACCCTGAAAACGCCACATGCCAGGCGCGCGAGCCAGCGCTCCTGTGCACGCGTTGCACGGCACTGGCTCGTACATGCGTCCGTGCCTGGACCAGCCTCACATTCTTTATTGGAGCCTGATGCATTGTCATTGGATCAGTGTGCAGCCCCCCGCGGGTCACGGCCGACCCTCAAAATTTCGCCGCAGGCGCAAGTATACACCGCGCTGGAGTGGAACCCGGACCTGACGTACCTGAACAAGAGCCAGCCGACATCGTCGCCCCGGCCGCCCGCCTTCAATGGCACCATCCACATCTCCGTCTCCGGGCTGAACAGCCCGCTGCGCCAGGTGGGCTGCCCCATCCTGCATGCGCGCATTAGCTGTCATTCCAGGCGCACCGAGCCTGTGCTTTGCTCGGGGACTCATCAGCCCCACATGCCAGTATGTGGAGCACCGCTAACATTGACCGCACCTCGCCTGTATATGACAGGAGTTTCAAGCCGCCCTGTGCCTGCGCCAGGGCCCCTACATGCTCAGCGTGGAGGGCCCGCCGCGCACCAGCTACACGGCTGCGCGCGGGGGCGACCTGCTGAGCTCCGGGGCGGTCGGCAGCGGCGGCGGCGGCGCGGCCGCGCAGAACAGCAGCGCGGTCGTCAACGTGCGCGCCGCCGGCGGCAGCTCCTTCCGCGTCGTGCTGAACGTCTCCGCGGCAGAGCAGGCGCGCGCCCGGGCCGCCTCACGCTGGCCCTGCGGCAGGCGCAGCCGGCGGCAGATGCATCGCGGCGCATGGACGAGGTTGGCAAGGCCGGCGCTGAAACGGAGGGCTGAAGCCAGGGGCCGGGGTGGGCTTGCTTGGCGGGCCGCGCTCCAGTCAGGCTCGCAGGCCGCGGGCATGCGCACCCGAGCCGCGGCGCCGCGCGCAGGACTTTGCGCCGCGCCACGTGGCGCTGGGCGGCGCGCCGTGCCGGCTGCTGCGGCGCCAGGCGCGCCCGGTGCCGCTCAGCGTGAGCCCGGCGCCGGCGCAGCGCGCGGGCGCCAGCGCCGAGGCCGCCACCGGCCCAGTGTTTGCCTACGAGCCGCTCGTGGACGCCGCGGGCGCGCCCGTGTCAGCCGAAGCGGTCGCGGAGCAGCTGCGGCTGCCGCAGATGACGCGCGCGGGGTCCGCAGCTGCGGAGGCCGATCAGCCGATCTCCGTCAGCAATGGGCAGCTCATCGGCGTGGACGGGCAGCCGGTCACCCTCAAGGGCATCAACTGGTGCGCGGCGCCGCCCGCGTCGGCGCATGCCGTCATGTATGCGCGCCGATACCCTGAAGGTTGGACAAGCGGCCGCTCACGAGCGCCATGCACCCTGCTGACCCCGCCCCATGTGCCAAGCCTACCTGGCCATGCCTCGCTTGGCAGTGTCCTCCCGCCTCTGCGCACAGCACCGCCGCTTGAACACCGCATGCGCGTTCAGCTGGTAGGAGGCGGCCCGCCCGCGCAGGTGGGGCTTCGAGTACGGCTCCATGATCAATGGCCTGTGGCAGGGCCCCAACGCGGTCACGCAGGACTTTTTGACCGTCATGTACCGCATCCAGGCCCTGGGCTTCAACGCCGTGCGCGTGCCGATGAGCTTCCAGGCGCGCGCCCCGCGCGCGCGCAGCCCCGCGCGGGGCCAGACGCGCACCATCTATTATGCCGCAGCAAGCGCATGCGCCGGGCGCGCTCGGCCGTGTTTGCCTCGAGAGTACTGCCGCATGCATAGTCATTAATGCCGCATGCATAGTCATCATTCGCCGCAACAAATCGAAGCACGGCACCAGCAGCGTGGAGCATGTCTTCCCGATCCAGCCAGCCCCCAGGGGCTGGGGTGGGGCCGGGGTGGGCCGCACACCCTGCACAGCCGGTCGCCACCGAAACTCCTCGGCCAGCTGCCCGCCGGCCTGGCTGCACGCCCATGCGCAGACCGGCGCACACCCCTCAACTGGGCCTGCGGGGCGCGCAGACCCTGTACGGCATGTCGCCGCAGAGCTTCTGGGCGTACTGCCAGCCGTACACGCTGGACGCTGTCGCCCAGAGCGTCGTGCTCCCCGGCGACTCGGTGCCCGCCGGCAAGACCCGGCCCAACCAGGCACGCCCTCCTCTGCAGACCCCTTCGACTCCTGCGGAAGGAGCGGGGCACGGAAAGCCCGTGCTGGGACACTGCGTGCAGCCGCGCCGAGCCGGCCCGGGGGGGGGGGGGGGGCGGGGGGC